>JAAGKN010000239.1_pt1 | contig 64347 bp, 38 predicted proteins | sample 6206371 | NCBI WGS metagenome assembly JAAGKN01 (sample SAMN11533720, study PRJNA540317) | gut metagenome | isolation source: fecal pellets from male and female animal of same cohort | host: Peromyscus leucopus | place: USA:CA | collected 2017
CCCAGGTTTATCGGGTGAGCCCAAAAGACCATCTGATAGCAAAAGAAAAAAGGACATAAAAAAGGAGATCGAAAAATCGACCTCCTGTTCTAGGTAGCGAGACCCGGGATTGAACCGGGGACCTCATGATTATGAATCATGCGCTCTAACCAGCTGAGCTATCTCGCCATCATTTTATTGTCACTGTTTCTCTTATTGACGGTGCAAAAGTAGGGGTTATTTTTGAATTACACAACATTTTCAATAAAAAAATTCGCTTATTTTTTAAGGCCTCCACCTAACCAGTTAGTTATTAGTTACTTTTTTCATCATTAAAATTAGTCGTTTTCAAATCTTTTATGTATCTTGCGGCAAATAATAAGAATAAGAACAATGAAGAAAGAGAAGTTTCATATCGAATACATTTTCGATAAAGTTTCACGACGAAGCCTGTGGAATCACCTAACCACCGCTTTGGGACTTTCCGCTTGGTTCGCCGACGAGGTCATTATAAATGGTAATCTCTATACCTTCAAATGGAGTAAAGAGGCCCAAGAGGCGACAGTGATCGACTCCAAGCCGGAGAACTTCATCCGTTACCGCTGGGTGGATGAGGAAGATGAGAATGCCTATTTCGAATTTATAATCCACACGATCGAATTAACGGGCTCTACGGCGCTTGAGATTACGGATTTCTCCGACCCCGGGGAGAAGAAGGATTCCATTAACTTATGGGACTCGCAAGTGGAAGATTTGAAGCGAACGCTTGGTATTTAGAGTAGTTTTACAGAAATCTGTGGGGTGTTATCGTTTTTTACACTACTTTTGCCACTTCAACCAGATTAGGCAATGTTGAGAATAAAACGATTATATACATTTATGCTGCAGACATTCCTGCCGTTGTTTCTTATGACATTCGGTATTTGTCTGTTTATTGTGTTGATGCAATTTCTTTGGCGATACATCGACGATATGGTGGGAAAAGGCCTTGGCATCCCTGTATTAGCGGAGATGTTTATGTATGCGGCCTTGTTTCTTGTCCCGATGGCACTTCCCTTGGCTATTCTATTAGCCTCATTAATGACTTTTGGAAATTTAGGGGAACGTCTGGAATTACTGGCCATGAAGTCTGCCGGGGTATCATTGATACATATCATGCGTCCTTTGATCGTAACGCTACTATTCGTGAGCGTGGGCGCCTTTTTCTTCCAAAACAACGTAATGCCCGTTGTCCAAGTCAAGCTATATACATTATTATATTCCATGCGCCAGAAATCACCGGAATTGGATATTCCGGAAGGTTCATTCTGCAAAGATATTCCCGGATTCAATGTATATGTGAAGAAAAAGGACCCGAAGGACGGTTTATTAAAAGACGTGATGATCTATGATTATTCGGAAGGATTCAATAACGCCCGTGTAATCGTAGCGGACTCCGGACGGCTAAAGACATCCGCCGATAAATTATTCCTTGTCCTATCTTTATTCAACGGAGAATCTTTCGAGAACGTAGGTAAAAGCCAAGCCAACACGACGCAAGCGAGAACCGCCGTCCCCTATCGACGAGAATCATTCAGCAGCAAGGATATCTTGATTGAATTCGATGCGAATTTCAACCGTACCGACGAATCTTTCATGCAGAACCAATATATGGGAAAAAACTTGAAGGATTTACAAACCTCTATCGATTCGATGGGCGTACGCTTGGATAGCATCAAGGACGTGAACGCAAAAAGCATTTACGATGCCTCATACGTAAAAACACTAAAGTCCTTACGGGCTAAAAAAGAGAGTGAAGCCGAGGGGCAACCAGACGAGCGGCAGGAAAAATTGCCGGTAATCACTCCTACCATCCAGTTGGATTTCGACAGTCTTTACCAAGCGCAGGCACCGAGTAGTAAAGCGGCTTTATTAGGCCGAGCCAAATCCTCGATCGAGAATATCAAGACCGACTATTATTTCCGTGCGGCCACGGTTGGCGACGAGGCCTATAAGGTACGCCGCCACTTGACGGAATGGCATAAGAAATTCACGGTATCGTTCGCTTGCATCATGTTCTTCTTTATCGGAGCGCCCTTAGGAGCCATCATCCGTAAAGGTGGGTTGGGCGTACCGGTCGTTATCTCGGTAATCTTGTTTATCTTCTATTATATTATAGATAATATGGGCTTCAAGATGGCACGCGACGGCGTTTGGGACGCATGGGAAGGTATGTGGCTTAGCTCCGTGGTCCTAACACCTATGGGTATATTCCTAACCTATAAAGCGGTAAAAGATTCTGTTATCTTGAATGCCGACACTTACGTGAATGCCTTGAAGAACTTAATAGGTAAGCGTGAAGGGAGAAAAGTGGAGCGGAAAGAGGTTATCATATACACCCCCGATTATGAGACCACCCTTCCCCAACTGGAGAAATTGGTGGAAGAAAGCACGACTTATCTGGAAAACCATAAACGTTGGATCAATTATCTGACATTTTGGAAACAAGGCGGAAAAGATAACACAGCAGAACTGTTAGCTCAAGACACGGAAAATATCGTGGAGGAATTAAGTAATTCCGACCAGAATTTACTCCTGAATAAATTGATGGACTACCCGGTCACCGGAGGTTACAATAATAAGCTAAGCAAGCATATAAACGGGAAACTTGCCTTGGCTATCGGTATTTTCTTCCCACTGGGATTGCCGATCTACCTATTGGCTACGTACCAACGTAAATTGCTACGGCATGATATCGTCATGGTACAAAAGACCAGTAAGGAGCTGATCAATATGATATATTCATTACATTTGCTAAAAAATAACTCGGATATAAATAATCAATAAATATGAGCGAGATTCAATTAAACACCATCGAAGAAGCTATCGAGGATTTCCGTGAAGGAAAGTTCTTAATCGTTGTAGACGACGAGGACCGGGAGAATGAAGGAGACTTTATCATCGCGGCCGAGAAAGTAACCCCGGAAAAAATCAACTTCATGTTGAAAAACGGACGAGGTGTATTATGCGCCCCGATCACGGAAGAACGTTGCCAAGAGTTGGAGCTGGATATGCAAGTTGCCAATAACACCTCTTTACTAGGTACTCCTTTCACGATAACAGTAGATAAATTAGGAGGGAAATGTACGACCGGCGTTTCCATGTACGACCGTGCGGAAACGATCTTGGCGCTGGCTGATCCAAAGACCAAGCCATCCGATCTGGGACGTCCCGGACATATCAATCCGCTCCGTGCCCGCTCTCGTGGCGTACTTCGCCGTGCGGGTCATACAGAGGCTGCCGTGGATTTGGCCCGGTTAGCCGGTTTATATCCCGCCGGAGCCTTGATCGAGATCATCAACGAGGATGGAACCATGGCACGTCTGCCGCAATTAATCGAGGTAGCCAAGAAATTCGATATCAAGATTATTTGCATCAAGGACCTGATCGCTTATCGCCTCCGGACCGAATCGATCGTAGAGAACGGCGTAGAGGTAGATCTCCCTACCGAGTACGGACATTTCCGTCTCATTCCTTTCCGCCAGAAAAGCAATGGATTAGAGCATATAGCTTTGATAAAGGGTAAATTCGAGAAAGACGAGCCTATCTTAGTACGCGTGCACTCATCTTGCGCTACAGGTGATATCTTCGGTTCCATGCGTTGCGAGTGCGGAGAGCAACTGCACGAGGCTATGCGCCGCATCGACCAAGAAGGCAAAGGGGTTATCGTTTACCTGAACCAAGAAGGACGAGGCATCGGATTAATGGAGAAGATGAAAGCATACAAGCTCCAAGAGGATGGTTTGGATACGGTGGACGCGAACTTGCATTTAGGCCATCAAGCGGACGAGCGAGATTATGGTGTCGGAGCACAGATCTTACGTCATATCGGCGTAACGAAAATGCGCCTGATGAGCAATAATCCGGTAAAACGCGTAGGTCTGGAAGCTTACGGACTTGAGGTAGTAGAGAATGTTCCTATCGAGGTGAAACCAAATCCATACAACGAATTCTACATGAAAACGAAGAAAGAACGTATGGGGCATGTGCTGCATAACATTAAATAGTTATCAGAACGTTGCAAGAATTCCGATTATTGATTACTTTTGTCGCATAATAATAAAACAACCTATACAAAAAGCAATGTCATGACACAAGTCTCAGATCGTTTAGCGAGTTTATCGCCTTCAGCAACATTGGCGATGTCACAAAAGAGCGGTGAGTTGAAAGCTCAAGGTATCGATGTTATCAACTTAAGTGTGGGAGAACCCGATTTCAATACTCCCGACTTCATTAAAGAAGCCGCGAAGAAGGCGATTGACGATAATTTCTCACGTTATTCTCCCGTAGCGGGTTATCCGGCATTACGTAATGCTATCGTTGCCAAATTGAAGAACGAGAATGGACTGGAATATACAGCAGGCCAGATCTCTTGCGCAAACGGTGCCAAACAATCCGTTTGTAACACGGTCATGGTATTGGTAAATCCGGGAGACGAGGTTATCATCCCTGCCCCTTTCTGGGTAAGCTATCCGGAGATGGTGAAGTTAGCGGAAGGAACTCCCGTTATCGTGCCGGCTGGTATCGAGCAAGATTTCAAGATCACTCCAGCTCAGCTGGAAGCCGCTATTACACCTAAGACAAAAGCATTAATCCTTTGTTCTCCCTCCAACCCGACGGGTTCTGTTTACAGCGCCGAGGAATTGGCAGGTTTAGCGGAAGTATTGAAAAAACATCCGGATATCATCGTTATAGCGGATGAGATCTACGAACATATTAACTATATTGGTAAACACAACAGCATCGCTTCTATCGAAGGAATGAAAGACCGTACGGTTATCGTAAACGGCGTTTCCAAAGCGTATGCGATGACTGGCTGGCGTATCGGTTTCATCGCCGGACCGGAATGGATCGTGAAAGCGGTTAATAAATTACAAGGACAATATACCTCTGGCCCTTGCTCCGTATCTCAAAAAGCGGCGGAAGCGGCTTATACAGGCTCACAAGAACCCGTTGAGGAAATGCGTAAGGCCTTCGAACGCCGCCGTGACTTAATCGTTAATTTAGCGAAAGAAGTTCCGGGCTTCGAGGTGAATAAGCCGGAAGGCGCCTTCTACTTATTCCCCAAATGTAGTTATTATTACGGCAAGACAGATGGAACCCGTGTAATCAACAACGCTGATGACTTAGCTATGTATCTCTTAGAAGTAGCGCACGTAGCTTGCGTAGGTGGTACCTCTTTCGGGGCACCCGAGTGTATCCGCATGAGTTACGCTACCAGCGATGAGAATATCGCAGAGGCGATCAAACGTATTAAGGATGCGTTGGCCGCATTGAAATAAGAAAAAATTAAACAGATATACTTACTTGGCAAAGTAAGATATACTGCATTGGACAAGTAAGTATATCTTCTATGGGCAAGTAAGCTATACTTCATAAAAAAGGCGATACATTGGGTTGTATCGCCTTTTTCTTTATATCAAATACGTTACCGCAATTACTCAGCACGCAAAGTGAAACGTTTGAACGCCAAGATTTGTAACTCAGGATCGATCTCCTTCATTGTCTCTCTTACAGTCTTCTTGCCATCCATAATGTCTTCTTGGTTCAACAAGCAAACCTCTTTCAAGAACTTGCCCAGACGACCCTTAGCGATATTCTCGATCATCTGTTGAGGCAAGTTAGCCGCCTTCTCAGCAGAAACAGTAGCGATGATTTCTTTAGCCTTAGCTACATCCTCTGCCGTAATCCAGCCCTTATCCATGTTACTTTCCATGTGAGCCTCGCTGTCTACATGTGAAGGATTGATACCAGCCTTCTTCAATGCAGCCTCTACAGCCTTCTGTACCTGCTCAGCCTTCGTCTTCTCGATAGCAACCTGGATCTCTTTCTCTTTTACAGACTCAGGAACACCAGCCTCATCGATAGCGATCGGGTTCATAGCGGCGATCTGCATAACAATATTGTGAGCGGCTTCCTCAGACTCCTTGTTGAAAGCGGCGATCGTACAAAGTTGGTTCTTACCCATATGGTTGTATACAGTAGTGTAAGCACCTTCAACTACGCAGTAGCCATCCAACTCCATTTTCTCGCCAGTGATACCACTACGATCCGTAACAGCTTCTTGGATAGTACCCTTGCCCATAGGCAAAGCTTTCACCTCGTCCAAAGTACGGCATTTGTTAGCCACGGCAGCGTCCAAGATAGCTTGAGTCAAAGCCACGAAGTCCTCATTCTTAGCCACGAAGTCCGTTTCGCACTTCAAAGCGATGATAGCGGCGAACTCGCCATCCTTCTTAGCCAACACACAACCCTCGGCAGCCTCACGATCAGAACGTTTAGCGGCGATAGCCTGTCCTTTTTTACGGATAATTTCCATTGCTTTCTCGATGTCACCGTCAGACTCTGTCAAAGCCTTCTTACAGTCCATCATACCAGCTCCACTCATTTTGCGCAGCTTGGTAATATCAGCCATTGTTACAGCCATAATCTTATTTCCTTTATCTTTAAAATGTTTATACTTTCAAAAATTGACAATGGACAGTTGCCAATTGACAAATCCTGTCAAAAGCCAACTGCCCATTGTATTTGTATTCTAATTGTCAATTGTCAACGTCAATTGTCAATCGAATTATTCTTCGTCTTTCGCGAACTTACCGGCAACGTTAGCGTTCAACGCATCGTCGTCTTCTTTCTTCGTACGTTCTTTCTTAACAGCGGCTTTTGCCTTACGCTCTCTTTTCGGAGCTTCCTCAGCAGCCTCTGCGTCAATTTTCTCAGCCTTACGCTCTTGCAAGCCTTCGTTCATAGCCTCGCAGATAGCGCCCAAGATAACCTCTACAGACTTTGTAGCGTCATCGTTAGCCGGGATAACGTAGTCGATATTGTTCGGATTAGAGTTCGTATCAACCATACCGAATACAGGGATACCCAAACGGTTAGCCTCGCGAACAGCGATATGCTCTTTCATCACGTCTACAACGAACAACGCTGACGGAAGACGAGTAAGGTCTACGATAGAACCTAAAGTCTTCTCCAACTTAGCGCGTTGGCGAGTGATTTGAAGTTTTTCTCTCTTAGAAAGATTATCAAATGTACCATCTTTTGTCATCTTATCGATAGTAGCCATCTTCTTGATAGCTTTACGGATCGTCGGGAAGTTGGTCAACATACCACCCGGCCAGCGCTCGATAACGTAAGGCATACCTACGGAAGCAGCCTTATCAGCGACAACTTGTTTAGCTTGTTTTTTGGTAGCCACGAAAAGAACTTTCTTGCCTTGTTTAGCCAAGTTCTTCATAACTTCAGCGGCTTCGTCTACTTTAGCAACTGTTTTATAAAGGTCGATGATATGAATGCCGTTGCGCTCCATGAAGATGTAAGGAGCCATAGCGGGATTCCATTTGCGTTTGAGGTGGCCGAAGTGGCATCCAGCCTCTAATAATTGATCAAAATTTACTCTTGACATTGTTTTTTTCTTAAATCGTTTACTTTCTTTGTTTAATTTCAACCATCAGGTAGTCTTTCCGCATGTCCACATGTAAAAAGAATCCCGATAATTTAGATACTAAACGCTTCGCTTTACTTGTAAGGGACTCACAAATAACATTAACGTTTACTGAACTGGAATCTCTTACGAGCTTTCGGACGACCCGGTTTCTTACGCTCAACAGCACGAGGATCGCGAGTTACGAATCCTTCCGCTCTCAAGACAGCCTTATCTTCCGGATTAATCTTTATCAACGCACGAGAGATAGCTAAACGGGCAGCCTCAGACTGACCTTTGAAACCACCACCGTCAAGGTTGATCTTAATATCATATTGCTCAGCGACGTTCAACTTTGCTAACGGCTGCTTTACGATAAACTGAAGGATTGAAGAAGGAAAGTATTTTTCCAGCTCACGTTTGTTGATCGTGATCTTTCCCGTACCTTCGCTAACGAATACGCGAGCGACTGCCGCTTTACGTCTTCCTATTGCATTTACTACTTCCATCGTGATTATTTATATGAGTTTATATCGATTAACTTAGGTTGTTGAGCCTCGTGCTTGTGCTCAGTTCCCTCATAAACGTACATGTTGTTCAACAACTTTGCACCCAGACGGTTCTTAGGCAACATACCTTTTACTACTTTACGGAACAGACGGTCGCCACCTTTCTTCAAAAGATCAGCCGGAGTATACTCGATCTGTCCACCGGGATATCCGGTATATCTCAAATAAATACGATCGTTCCACTTGTTACCAGTCAGAACGACTTTGTCTGCATTGATGATGATTACGTTATCACCACAGTCAACGTGCGGAGTGAAATTGGGTTTGTACTTACCGCGCAAAAGCTTCGCTACTTTAGCGCAAAGGCGACCTAACGTCTGGCCTTCAGCATCAACAATGACCCACTCTTTGTTTACAGTTGCCTTGTTTGCAGAAATGGTCTTAAAACTTAAAGTATCCACTGCTTAAAAATTAAATTAATTAATAACTCAAAAAACTAGCCTTACCAACATTGTCACAACGGACACATGATGCAACAACGTGCTAAGAACTAAACTCTTAGTACAATTTGATAATAATCGGCTTGCAAAGGTACGGCTTTTATCCGAACTTCCAAACAAATCCTACTATTTTTCAAGTTATTAAGATCCTTGCTTGTTCGTATATTCAATCATGAGCTCATCAATCAAGTAAGCATCGCTCATACAATGCAAGTCTCCCACTTTTTTCCGCAAATAGACATAAGTATTCGATTCATAGAAAAGACGCAACGCTTTACGGTTATCAATATGCAGCCGCTCAGCCAGACCGTTTATAATACGGGCATATTTCATCTGGAGTAATATTTCATTTGCTTGGGACATAAAGCTCTCCCTCCTTTATTAATAGAATGGCTTCCACAAAAAACAAGCAGCTATCCAATAATGATTGATTGATCAGACATAATTGGTTATTGGGCTTTTCAAAACGAAGACGTCTAAGCGCCTCTTCTTTCGGGATCAGTCCTGTATAATAAAGCTCAATCGTATTAAATACCCGATCGTTAGCGACACCACCTTCCACCATGTCGTATCCTTTCCACGGACACTCACCTCTTCTGCTAGATATCACGAAATCTAACCAATCATTATCGTATGAGCTAAAACTCAGCACACGATATTCCAACCTTATCGTTTCAATATCCAGATTATAGACGTTCAAATAAGCCTCCTCGCAATTCTTTACCATAGCGACCCGTTTAGCCCATGTCTCCGCTTGCTCTTTTAAGTCAGTCACGTAAAAGCCTTTTCCAAAATCAAGATTATCCCGACAAGCACCCGCTAAAGGGTTACTCACGCACAACGTAGAGCCATGGTATACTTTTAGCATGAAGCCCCTCCTTTCTCCCGATTCCTAAGAGCCTCTATGATATCATCTACAATATGCTCCCGGCTTTCCGTATGTAAAGCGTCATAACAACCTATAATGAAATCATCCATTAAGCCAGAACATTCGAGCTTACGATAAACATTCTCTGGAAGTTCATTCAACCGCTTAGCGACCTCCTCGATACAAAAAACGGCAAACTCTATTTTTTTATCATTATAAGTCATATCTTATTTCCGGAAGTAATATCCCAATGAGAACGTCACGTTATTCTGGTAAACGGAAGTCTCGCCGTCACGCTTCAAGGCCCGGCGGTCTATCATGCCGCATAGGGAGCTTACGGAGAAGAAAAAGTTACTATATTCTACCGATAGGCCGACATTCATGCCAAAGTCGCAAGGTTTCAAGTCCTTCTCATCGGACACGCCGAAATGGAGATCCGGATTGGTCTCCCGGCTCTTCATCTTGCCAAACAAGGACCAATCAAAGGTAGGACCGGCGAATACGGACAGATGAACGTCCGTGAAGGTAAATGTATAAGCCACATTCACGGGAATCTGCAAAGAGTAATACCAACATTTATTATGAAGCGCCATCCCATGTATATCCTGATTCGAATAATAAGCGCCACCTTGGTTCACGAACGCCACCTCAGGACGAAGCGACCATTTTTTATTCTTGCTCAAAGGAATATCCGCCAAACCCGCTATGCTGAAACCGAAGCGGGCTCCCGCCTCATACGTATCCTCCACTTTCTGGATCAACGAAGAATAAGCGCCTCCGGCACGTACGCCGAAAGAAACCTGAGCCATCGCCGGTAAAATCATCATCACGGCAATCAACAACAATCCGATCTTTCTCATAAACTTCCTCATTTGCTTTTCCTTCTAATAGTAAGCAAAGATATACATTTTTCAATAACATCTACATTTATCCTACTGAAACCTATAAGAAAGCGGTATAAAAAGCACGACTTTGCCATTTAAGCTTTAACGAATGGCACAACATGATACATCTTATCCCCATAAGATGATACATCTTATCCTTGCAACATGATACATCTTATTGCCACAACACGATACATCTTCAACAGAACTGTCTTGAAGCTGATTCCCCTACTGAGTAAAACCGGAATCTCCAAACCAATAAAGCCCCGACTGGACGAACCGGCCGGGGCTTATTCCTTTTCCGCCCTCGCTCCTCACGGAGGTAACGACGGATGAACTTTAATTTATTACTTTAGTATTAATATTAATCCATTCCCGCCTGTTCGCCCTCACGGGGTACTTGAATCACTACAACTCCCGCGGGAATGATTCTTGATTATCTTATCGTCATTATTCTTTTTATTCTTTATTTAACGACTGCCTTCACAGCGGCCTCGCCATCAACGGCTACCACGATGATGCCCGCAGGAGCGGCGATCGTAGCGTTGTCGGATGTAAGAACCGTGCTAGTGATAACCTTACCCAAAACGTTCGTGATAACCACGTTCTTTCCGGCAGCACCTTGGATCTCTACGGTACCGTTGCCGGCGATTACCTTAACGCCTTCGGCAGCATCGGCGATAGACTCATTGGAAGTAGGATCGCCTGCGGGGATCGTGAACTTCATAGCTTTTGTCTTGCCTTCTACCCAAGCCAACTTATCGTTGATACCGTACAGATATTTAGAATTGGCTACAGAGCGGATATAGTATTGATCATCGGTGTCGTCTACCAAGATGATCTGAACTTTGAAGCGATCTAAGCCACCCAATACGCCCTCGTCGTCGGCCTTGTCTGCCACATTCACGGCGTTACCTTTCACTACCGTAGCGAGCGTATCCTTGGTCTCAAACAACGAGCCGGACTTGAAGAGAGCTTTTTCCTCGTTTTCTGCCCATTGATACTTGCGATCGTATGTACCGGCAGCCACATAATAGTTCACAGAGTCTGTCGGGTTGAACAAGAACAATCTGTCACCATTCTCTACGACACCCTTCTTAGAGATATAGAAGGAAGGAACTACGGCTTTCTCATCCGTTACCTGCAAATAGAATGTATATTGTTCTTTATCCACAACGATACCCTCGCACTCATCGTTTACGGAGATATAGTTACCCTTCTCGCTAACCAAAGAGATATGACCGTCCTTAGCCGGATAGCTGATTTCCGGAGCCTCCTCAAGCAAGTAGGCCTTTAATAACAAGTCATTGCTAGTTTGCGGCCATGCGTAAACAGACTTGCTGCTTGTCGCATAACGATATACGCCATTATTATTCAATACGACTCTTACTTCCGCATGTGTATTCGTATCAAAGATGGAAGCGGCAGAGGATGAAGTCGCATCGCTCTCGATCAAGTAAACAGCGCCATCCGCAGCGACCTTGATGATGTATTTAGCAACATCCTTATTTACCAACGCTGTTTTCGCAGCTACAGCACCAGTCAAGGAAGTCGGGAAATATTTATTCATTTCCTTGCCATCATGAACATATTGCAACTGATACTCATAAGCATAAGCCTTATCACCTCTAGCCTGTACCGTCACACGACCATCCTTATTGTAAACGAAGCTGCGCTCGATGATCGTTTTCTTAGTCGGGTTCTTCACTAACTGCCATTGAGCGGCACCGGATAAAGTGTTGGAGAACTCGTTGTTCTTGTTCAAGACATAGGTTGATCCGTCATAATAAACACCGGCATACCACTTATTGGAAGTCTCGTTGACATCACGGGCGAAAGCCATCGTCATTAAAGTCTTGTCATCTACATTCAAGAATCCGGCCTCCGGATCGATCTCAGACGGGATCAACTCGACGATCAACGCATTCATGGATTTCGCGTTACTCGTATTAAAGGCCTCGTTGTAAGTATTCTCATCCACATAGATCGGGGTCACATCGTCAGCACCCTTGATAGCCATCTCATACACATTCTCGCCAAGGTCAGCCTTCGGGAACAAGCCGGCAGTGAAATGCTCGCTAGTCTCGCGGTTCGTGAATGTCACGTTATACTTGTTATCGACGCTGGTGATCGCCCATTGATAAGCCGGAGTCTCCGGTTGAGACAACACCTTAGCCTTGGCTACATAGTTGAAGCTTCCGCTTTGTACAGCGTTTGTCAAATACTTACCATACAAACTCTGGATATCGTTCTTATCGCCGGAAAGGACACGGATGTTGAAAGCGGCTACCTTAGCCTCTTCGTTCAACAACTCGATACCTTCTTTCATGCCTGCGGGAGCCAAGCAGAAGATATTCTGAGGATCGCTCACGTTTGAGGTCGTTGTCAAATAATAATCATCGCTATGTTTCAATACCCACAATTTCACATCAGCATCAGCATGATCCGCCTTGCTGTTCTGTATGCGGTAACGGAAATTCTCAAGCATCAACTCATACGGATAATTGGAAGTATAGCTCTTCTTGACAGTAAAATTAGCGTTGTTGACAGAAACCTCGTTACCGGCAGTCTTCCAAGCGGATTTATTGCCTTGGTAGAAGTTTAAGTCGCTCACTTTCATCTCCGTCAAGGCGAAACCATCGCCATCGGCACGTCCGGCGTTGGTAGCCTCGATAGTCTCCGTAGAGCTTACCACCACGATCGTAGCGTTCAACCAAGCCTTGTAATCAGATTTAAAAGTTCCGTCCGTATTGATCGGAGCATTCTCCGTGAAGAAATACATACCGTTAGGAATGTAAAACTCCTTAGCATCTCCGGTATAAGAAGGATAGTCAGTCGCATCTACCAAAAGACCATTTATAGAAGAACCACCAATCGTAGTAGTATTGTTCAAATAAACAGCCGTAATCCGTTTCTCGTTGAACAAGTTACCGTGAGGCTCTGCCTTTTGGTCGTTGTCCTTTCTTTTTGATTCGAACGTGAAACCGCTGCCGTTGTATAAGCCGTTCAATTCATCATTGTCAACAAAGTTTACGCCTTCAACCTCGTAGAAAGAGATACACTTTGTTAAATCAACAGAAGTTAATACGTTAGAAGCAGAGGAATTCCATGTCAATTGATAATCACGGCTTCCGTCATATGCGAACATCGCACTCATAGCAGAGAACTTACTAGTACTTTGACCATTGCGTCCAAACACAAAAGCCATCTTTGTTGCATCATCAGCCACAGTAGGGTCAGTCTCTACGCTCGTTGAGGTAGGATTAATCCGCAACGTCTTTCCGGTAGCCACATTGGTAAACTTATAAGAATACGCTCCGACGTTCTCCGTCACGCTCACCTGCCAAATATACTTTTGCACATCTGACACCTCATCCAAAGTTCCGGAAGACGCATCGGGATCCTCAAACAACTCTTTCAATTTGCCCGTGCTCTCATTCAACTCAAAACCATAAGCCTCCGTGCTATTCGTCATCAAATAGAACTTACCATTCTTCAACTCCGTAGCCGCAGAAGGCAAAGAAGTCAAGCCCAAAACGTCTAAGATGTTTTGCTGGGCGAAGGCACTACCGCACAACGAACCCGCCATCAACAGACCCGCCGTAAACAATGTAGAAATCTTTCTGTTCATAAATCGAAAATTTAATATTAATAATAGTGTTAATTAAGCACTTAGATATTTTCTGATAGCAGACTACCGTTAGAAAACGACTAGTCTAAACCATCGTTTAAATCTTGCGTTTTCGAGGGGTAAAAAGGAAGGTTCGTCAGAGGAAGCGGCGGGTTCGTCAGCGATAGGCTATCCTATTGATAAGAAAGCGGATAAGGGATGAAAAAAATAACGGGAAAGGGTTGCAGGTATCAAAGAAACGCGTACCTTTGCAAATGACAAATTAAAACGATCGTCTAAACTAGTCGTTTTCACATTATGATATAATGTACGTGCGTACATTAATATAGACCAGAATACAGATTCCTCACGATTTGACAAAATGACATTTTGTAAACTAAACTCTTGGAGAGTCGCTTTTTCCGGACATAAATACAGTTTGTTCTCAAATTCGAAAGAAAAAAACAGCAAACCGCTGTCCGATAGGCAACTATCGAAAAACCGCCTTTTATTCTAGCGAAATTAATTCATCGTAACTCATATATTATCGGGTATTTGGGGTATTTTATGGGGTTACAATAGGGTTATAACAGTACTAGAATGCCCATTCACGACTACTTACGATCCAGTCCGCGACTACTTACGATGCCCAACGGCAGTATCGGCGTAGCCCAACGCCACCTGTCGCGCAAGCTTTCGGCACCTATCACGCATGAAAAGCCCGCCTTTCGCATGAAAAAACACCACCTATAGCCCTCTCCGGCCGCTAGATGGAGAGACTCGCGAAAAAACACTGTCACGATACAAGATCCATATCTAGCAAAAAGTCAGCAAAACAAGCATTTCGCATAACATATTACTCACCTCAAATCTTCCATATAACGACTACATTACACCGCTCAAAAAACATGTACGTGTTTCCGAGAAAAGCCAGCCTCTTTCTTGCATATTTCAATCCTATTCGCTAATTTTACGAACCTTTGGAAGATTAAATCTAACGTACAATTAGGAAAAGCAAACTACTTATGCGGGAAAAACACAAACAGACGGCCCAAGCGAACAAATATGCTCCCTTATCAGACTATTCCTCGTCTATCAAGCATATACTGATTCCCCTGCCCGGTTTCAAGAACTACCATCAGACAGGAACCGAGAGCATCGAAGATAAGAACTTTATCGGCAGGGATACGATCATCGCCAAGTTAAAAAGCTGGCTTTGCAATGACCGGACTTATACCGGGGCTTATCTGATCACCGGCTATCGGGGAATGGGCAAATCCAGTTTCGTTGGCAAAGTACTATACGATTTATCCCACCAGTTCCCACCTATCTCTACCTGCGTACATATAGGTGTCAAACTTGTACTGATCTTATTGGCCGGTTGTATCTGCCATAGCTTAAAAACGGAAGAAACACTCTATAGCTATCCAATAGCCGCAGGTATCATTTCCTGCGTTGTTTTTCTTATCCTAATGAAAATAAGGACGATCCCCAAAGGGGAAAGGACCCTACACAATATCGGCAAGCTTTGTAAGGATATAATAAGCATAAAAGGCATACGATATATCCCCGTGCGGATCAATGTGGGCAATGAGATCTTGCGCGACAAAGAAATCCTCCATCTTATCTGCAAAAGCGTAAACGACAAATTCACCGAATATGCCCAAACCCGACATATGAGAAGTTCTTATCTGACCCTAATTATCGGGTTATCTCTTATCTGCGTCGTATTCGCCTATATGGAATCGCCTTTCCCGATCCATACGGATACCTACAAGAAGATTTACGCCCCCCTCCTATCTCTCAACGAGATATTCATTCACATTTGGAGAAATTATTCGATCGGACCGGCCATAGGATTCATCCTATTACTCTGCCTCTTCTTCTGCTTGGAAAAGATCGTTCCAAGAATAGCGGAACTATTCCACCTATATCCCTATCCAAGCCTACGTAGCATAGAGAAACGTCTCGATTGGCTATGCGACAGGAGCGTTGCCAATATCAGCGAGGACTACTCTTCCCTCGCGTCCCATATCCCCTTCAACCCATTCCGGAAAAAAAGCTATCCGGCAGCGTCGGTCCGGGAGATCGAACAGGGCTTGATCAGTATATTCGAGGATATCCATCTACAAAGCAAGTCCAAGCTGCGCTTTATCATCATCTTCGACGAGCTGGACAAAATAGACATGAAAGAGATGGGCATAAGCGACGTGAACGAAGAACCGACTTACGATCTTTCCGCAAGTGGCTTCTCCGGAACCCTCAACACTCGTAAACGGAAAGAGATGCTGATGAAAACCTTAGGGGACATGAAGTATTTCCTCTCTACCGTGAAAGCGAAGTTCATCTTTATCGCCGGCCGGGAATTATACGATGCCTACCTGACAGACGTATCCGACCGGGAGTTCTCGATCAGCAGTGTCTTCGACGGAGTGATCCACGTCAATAGTTTCTTGAAACCGCCCTCCCACGACAAGGGAGTCACCGCCATGACCGAAGAATATATCTGCGAGCGTCTCTTTCCCCAAGAAGCAGACAAGGAGCGATACGAAAGGACACTCAAAAAATACTATCAGTACGAGATAGACCGGTTGGCATTGGACAAGGATAGCACGCCGAACCGGGAGAAACTGCGCAAGCGCACGATCCGCAACGTGTCTCTGCTTTATCAGTATTCCATGTATCTCTCTCATATCAGCAATGGCTCCCCGAAAAAGATCGCCATCTATTTCGAGAAAGAGATCCGTCCCGCCGATTATCTTCGTTCCAAAGGCTACGTTCTGGAGGAAAAGGACTGCCGCTTCTATCTCTCCTTCGGGGTGAAGGATATCCAACGCATCGGCTTCATGTATTATATCGCCAGCCCGATCACGCAAACGATGATCAACATGGCGAAAATATACGAGGACAAGCTATTGGTCTCCACCTCCTTCATGATCAACCATATCTATAAGTACCACAACAACGGTTTCTCGTGGCGCAACCTCGAGCATATCCCCGAGCTGCTGGAAATCAACAAGACCCCGGAATTCCGGGATTTCGTAGGCTCCATCGTATCCATGCTGCGGCAGACCCATCTGGAGAACATATCCTCCGGACTCTACCAATTCAAATTCCCGCTAAAGATCTCGGAGGAAATCTCTTTCTTGAGCAAACGCTCCGAGGCGGTCTCCGCCATCTTCCATTTCTCGCGCGATGAGTCCTTGCCTATCAAGAAACACTATATCAAACTACTCAAGTATTACACGAACGACTTGAACAAGGTAAACAATGAGGAATTGCATACCTTGGCAAGCATCCACCATATCTTGGCGGACATCTACCTGATGGACGAGGATTACTCGCAAGCCATATTCGAGTACCAAACCGGTTTGCAGCTATTATCAAGGCAACTCTCCGGTAGCGATTACGACAAGGATTCCCATTGGATCTCCCATATGCTGTTCTTCGTCCGTAATATGCTAAAACTGGGCCTGACCTACGAGAAACGAAAAACCTTCGACTCGGCCTACATCGCATATAGCGAACTGACGAACCGGCTGGTAGACTACCGCCGGTTTAAAGAGGAAGAATGGAATCTGAGTTATGCGATACAGGAACATGAGCTACATTCAGAGAAAGACGCGATCCTTTATCCTATTGATAAAAAGAAAACGGCTCCCGATGGCAATAAGATCATCCCATCAAAATGGAGTAACGAATATAAAGGCTACGCCTTCCAAGGAGACCATATACGCTCTGAATTCGCCCGTATCCTATCCCCGGAAAAAAGCTCGATCATCATGCGTATGTCTTTCTTCAATGACATCCGTCTTGCCTATCTTCCCGCCTTGGCCAAATTGTTCGTGCTGGAAAAGATCAGCCACGAAGGGATCACCCTTAGCAACCTAGATATCATAGAAGCGGAATATTTCTATCTGCACATAGCCACGGATGACTCAGAGAAGGTAATGGCATCAGCCGATTTCTTTCAAAAGCTGGGGGATATCATGTATTATAAGAATGGATTGATTACCGATCAGATGAACAATATATTCCAATCCTTGTACTTCTGGGGATACGACTTGAAGAAGTTGATCGACGATATTTGCTTGAAAGAGGAGAATGGCCAGATAAAAGAACGGGGACGAAACTCATATTACGAGAACCGCAAGAATATGGAAGAATGGTTCTGTTTAGCCGAGGATTACGAGAAACAAATAGCGATTGAATGTATTAATGAACTAAAAGAGTATATCCAAAAAGGTACTCAAGACAAGCTGAAGGAAATTCTTTCCGGCATCAAATGGGAAGTTCTGTTCAACGAGAAATTCCCCATTGACATTAAAAAGCCCATAGGCTGCATGAGACATCGAAAGACGCAAATCAACAGAGGTAAACGGCTTCCATGTTACGCTTGCAAATATTACAATCAGAGCCTAAGTTCTATCATGGAGCGAATTTTACACATCACTCATAATAAGACCCAATCCTCTTCCGTTGAACTATTCAAGCATCTGCTGGATTCCAGATGCTCGGTAAGCAACCTCAATGAGAACTTCAAATCTCTTATCGCTAATACGCTAAAAGGGCTGGGAAATGTATTGCTTGGTTGCTCGAATGAAGAATATAAGCTCACCTCCGGATTTCTGCGAGACTTCTTTGATGGATTGAAGCTTTATTACTCTCACTCAAACTCATCCAATAATAAAGCCACGCTATTCAGCGGTTATAAGTTAAACTCACTCGAAAAGGCACTGTTATATACGGCAGAGGCTTCCATCTTCTTCGAGATATCGGGCGATAAACATTCCAGCTTTCTAATGAATAAGCAAATCATCGAGATATTCAACGCTTATTTAAGGATACATTATACAGATTCGGATATCAACTCGCTCATACCGTTCTTAGGATATATCGAAGATTTAGCTTGCCGATCTGTCATGCAATTATACTCACATTACGAGCATGTGAATATCGCCGAGATACAAAAACTGAAACACTTGTTCGGCAGGGATATCTATGAGAACGTAAATTTGAATACATTGCCACTCTCTCCGGACATAGAGGAGGTGATTTATCGTTATTATACGTTGGAAATCAAATGCAAGCGATACGATTGCATAAAGGATCTGTATGCGTGTACCTTAATGGGACCTTATAAGCAAATAAGTACGTTAAGCCAGAATGTTGCCAATCTGAGGTTTAAGGTATTGATGAACGAGAAAATATTTGATGAGATATGTGGTTGGTCTATCGACTTTAATTCCGGTAAGTACAAAAGCAAATCGAAATATATCGAGACATTGCACGACTATTTCCGGATCGACCCGAGTGTTTTCCAAATACTCAAGAAATACAACATCAACATCAAAGGGGATAATAGCATGGATGACAAGATTAATATCATTAACTTTTTCATCTCAGACTCACTATTCTGCTTGTCAAAGATATTTGAACTGATTATCCCTTTAAACAATACGACCTTATTCTCTTACTCGTTCATAGGGGAGATCAGCGAGCATTTATGCCTATGGAATTTCATGTTCGAGAATCTATATCTGCTCTACGTAGCTGTCGATCACATAGACGAGGACCCTTTCAACTATAATGGGAAGGCATTACTGGAACGATACGACCGAGAAAAGGACAGAGACGAAGAGTTATACCGCTCATTCGACCAATTGAGGAACGCTATAGCAAACAAGACTACCAACCGGACGCTGTCCTCGCATTTGATGGATCTGATTCGAAGGCATATCAGCCAAGATGGTTTCCAACATTTGATAAACAACTATCAAGTAGAATCCGCTATCCAAAATTATAGCAGGGCTATCGAGATGCATACAGAGGGAAAAGCTTATAAGGAGATGATCAAGAGCCTGTATTTCTTGGATGATGACTTGAACAACGACAGTTGTCAACAGTTGATAAGTATTGAGAGATATTATATAAATTGCGGATTCATCGACCGGAAGATCAATTATCTGAAAGGGAGAGCCACACAATCGCCAATCTACAGGCTGGATTCGTATTTAACAGAAATCAAATAAATATATGGAGGGTAATAACATGGCTGACAACGATCAATTAATGGGAGCACTAACAACAAGATTAAAGGAATTACAATCAAGTGCTTCAAATAGCAACAACAGCAGTAAGGGAAAAACCGAATTCCTTGCCTATGCAAGCGTAATCCTTACTATGCTTGCCCTTTGTTTCATTATTTATATAATATGTTATCATCCAGAAATAAAAGACTCACATATAATAGCATCTATTATATTGATGGTCTTCACATCTGTAATCATTGGGTATATTGGAATAGCTTGCACATTGTACAAGCATTATCTTTTGAAACAGGCGGAACTTGAACAAGAAAATGAAAAGATCATAAAAGAACGAGAGAAGTTCTTAATACAATCCATGATTGATTTAGAATATCAAAAACAACATAAGAACAATAATGATCGTCAAGAAATAACAGAAGAATATGTTATTTTAGGAAAGCCTGTTTATAAACGCTCAAAAACAACTACTACCTAAGAATCAAAAAGATCGTACAGGGATAAGGCAACCGTCTTCCGGCAAGGGAGTCCGATTCTTTTTGACGGTCGACAAGTATATCTAAGTGCATCGACCAAGTATCTTAGTTGCGTGGGCTAAGTATCTTAAGATACTTGGTCGATGAAGTTAATTATCAAAATATTTCCTACCTTTACGCTCACAACTCAAAAGAGACAAGAGACTATACATTAATATATATGGAACCGTTTATTCATTTACACGTACATACCCAGTATTCCTTGCTGGACGGACAGGCATCCATCGACGCATTGATCGACAAAGCGTACAAAGACGGAATGCGTGCGATCGCCGTAACAGACCATGGCGTTATGTTCGGTATCAAGGAGTTTTTCAATAAGGTTAGCAAAAAGAACAGTAAACCTCTCGGGATCATCAAGGACTCCGAGAAAGAACTAAAACCGCTGCTGGCCAAGGATGCGCCAACCGATGAGGAACAACAAAGGATAACGGAACTACAAAAACAAATCGCCGAAGCGAAAGCTTCCATCTTCAAGCCGATCATCGGGTGCGAATGTTATTGCGCTCGCAACGGAAGGCATAGCAAGCTGGCCTCGCAAGACGACCGTAGCGGCTGGCACTTGATCGTTCTGGCCAAAAATAAGAACGGATACAAGAACCTGATCAAGATGGTATCCCTCTCATGGACGGAAGGATTCTACGGACGTCCGCGTATCGACAAAGAGTTGTTGGAGAAATACCACGAGGATCTGATCATCTGCTCCGCCTGTTTAGGTGGAGAGATTCCACAGCATATCATGCACGGACGAATCGATAAGGCCGAGGAGTCTATCAAATGGTTCAAAAACTTATTCGGAGAAGACTATTACCTTGAGATGCAACGGCACGAGACACACGACCCCAACGCCGATTGCACGATTTTCCCGCATCAACAAGAGGTGAACAAGGTGCTGATCGAGCTTGCGCACAAATATAATATCAAGCTAATCGCCACCAACGACGTCCATTTCGTCAATGCCGACGACGCTGAGGCCCACGACCGCCTGATCTGCCTTAGTACCGGCAAAGACTTGGACGACCCCAAGCGTATGCGCTACTCCAAGCAAGAATGGATGAAGACAACCGCCGAGATGAACACCATCTTCGCCGATATCCCCGAAGCTTTGAGTAATACGCTCGAGATAGCCGACAAAATAGAATTCTACTCCATCGACAGCGGTCCTATCATGCCGACTTTCGCCATTCCCGAGGAGTTCGGTACCGAGGAGTCCTACCGTCAGAAATTGACAGAGCATGATTTATTTGAGGAATTCACCCGAGACGAGAACGGTAATGTCGTATTAAGCGAGGAAGAGGCGCACTCCAAAATCAAGAAATTAGGTGGATACGACAAACTATACCGCATCAAGCTGGAAGCCGACTATTTGGCGAAATTGACATACGACGGAGCCAAGGAGCTTTACGGAGACCCCTTGAACGATGAAGTAAAGGAGCGTCTGAACTTCGAGTTACATATCATGAAGACCATGGGTTTCCCCGGCTACTTCTTGATCGTGCAAGATTTCATCCGTGCCGCTCGTGAGGAACTCGGTGTATCCGTAGGACCGGGACGTGGTTCGGCCGCCGGATCTGCCGTAGCTTATTGCTTAGGGATCACCAAGATCGACCCGATCAAATATGACCTCCTGTTCGAGCGTTTCTTGAATCCGGACCGTATCTCCCTCCCCGATATCGATACCGACTTCGATGATGATGGCCGTGGCGAGGTCTTACGCTGGGTAACGGAAAAATACGGTGCCGAGCGTGTCGCTCATATCATTACTTATGGTACGATGGCTACCAAGTCCGCTATCAAGGATGTCGCCCGGGTACAGAAATTACCGTTATCCGAATCGAACCGATTAGCCAAATTGGTTCCGGATAAGATCCCCGACATGAAGAAGTTCAAATTGGGCGACGCCATCAAGTATGTGCCGGAACTAAAAGAGGCGGCTAACGGAAATGATCCGCTGGCACGGGATACCTTGAAATACGCCCAGATGCTGGAAGGCAACGTACGTAACACGGGTGTACACGCCTGCGGTGTCATTATCGGACGTTATGATATATCGGATGTCGTACCTGTCAGTACGGCGAAAGACAAGGATACCGGCGAGGAGATGCTGGTTACCCAATATGAGGGTTCCGTGATCGAGGAAACCGGATTGATCAAGATGGACTTCTTGGGCTTGAAGACCTTGTCGATCATCAAGGAAGCGATCGAGAACGTGAAACTGACTACCGGACATGATCTGGATATCGACCATATCAGTCTGGAGGACCCCAAGACTTATAAATTGTATTGCGACGGAAAGACAACCGGTACATTCCAGTTCGAGTCCGCCGGTATGCAAAAGTATTTGAAGGAGTTGCAACCTTCTAAATTCGAGGACTTGATCGCCATGAACGCCCTGTATCGCCCGGGCCCAATGGACTACATCCCTTCTTTTATCGCCCGTAAACAGGGTAAGGAAGAGATCAAGTACGACATTCCCGTCATGGAACGCTACCTAAAAGATACGTACGGTATTACGGTCTATCAGGAACAGGTCATGCTTCTATCCCGTTTGCTCGCTAACTTCACGCGTGGTGAGAGTGATGCCTTACGTAAGGCGATGGGTAAGAAGTTGATCGAGAAGATGAACCACTTGAAGTCTAAATTTATGGCCGGTGGTCAAGCCAACGGCTATAAAGAGGAAACTTTAAACAAGATCTGGTCCGACTGGGAGAAGTTCGCCTCATACGCATTCAATAAGAGTCACGCTACTTGTTATTCATGGGTGGCTTATCAGACCGCTTACTTGAAAGCGAACTTCCCGTCCGAGTATATGGCCGCCGTCTTGAGCCGAAGCTTATCCAATATCACGGATATCACGAAGTTCATGGATGAATGTAAAGCGATGGGTATTCAAGTATTGGGACCGGACGTGAACGAGTCTATCTTGAAGTTCAGCGTAGATAAGAACAAGAACATCCGCTTCGGGCTAGGCGCCGTGAAAGGCGTAGGTGAGTCCGCCGTACAAAATATCATAGAGGAACGCAAGAAGAACGGCCCGTACAAGAGTATCTTCGATTTCGTAGAACGGGTGAACTTGACCGCTTGCAATAAGAAAAACATAGAGTCCATGGCTTTGGCCGGAGCGTTCGATAACTTCGGTATCCAGCGTGAACAGTTCTTCACCGACAGTGGAAAAGGAGAATTGTTCTTGGATACCTTGGTTCGCTATGGTAACAAATACCAGATGGATAAGAGCACGGCAGTCAACTCTTTATTCGGTGGAGACGCCTTGATCGCCATCGCTAAACCGGAGATCCCGCAATGCGAACGTTGGAGCGATCTCGAACGCCTGAATAAAGAGAAAGAGTTGGTCGGTATTTATTTATCTGCCCACCCATTGGATGAATACCGTATCATATTAAAATATGTATGCAATACCGGCATGATAGAACTTAACGAGCGGGAAACCTTACAAGGCCGGGAGGTTTTATTAGGTGGTATCGTCACCGGTTTCCGGGAAGGAATGACCAAGAACGGAAAGCCTTACGGTATCTTGAAGATCGAGGATTTCACGGGTAGTGGCGAGATCCCTCTTTTCGGACAGGATTATATCGAATACAGCAAGTATGGTAAAATAGGGATGTATCTCTTGATCACAGCCCGTGTAGAGCCTAGCCGCTGGGACCCCAATAAACTGGACTTCAAGATTGGTACCGTCAACCTTTTGCAAGACGAGAAAGACAAGCTGATCGAGAAAATCAGTATCACGGTCCCGATCCATGATTTGGACGAGCCGACAATCAATGAGCTTTCGGTATTGATCAAGAACAATCCGGGCCATAGCCTGTTATATTTTAAGGTTGTCGATGGGGAACATAATATTTCCCTAAATCTCTTCTCCCAAAATATCCGCTTAAACGTGACCCGTGAGCTGGTAGACTTTTTACAGGAGAACGAGAATATCGATTTTAAAATTAATGGTTAAAGTTGTACGACGCTGAAAGAATTTGTACTTTTGGCGTCATAACAATCATTAGATTATAATTCATAATTAAATAATACGTAATTCAAAATGGCACTACAAATTACAGACGCTAATTTCGAGGAGTTGGTTAACTCCGGAAAGCCCATGGTTCTTGACTTTTGGGCAGAGTGGTGTGGCCCTTGCCGCATGGTATCTCCTATCATTGATGAGTTGGCAACCGAATACGAAGGTCGTGTGACGATCGGTAAAATGAACGTTGACGAGAATGACGATGTAGTCGGACGATTCGGTATCCGCAACATCCCTACCGTTCTTTTCTTCAAAGACGGTAAGATGGTTGATAAAGTAGTAGGCGCTACGGCTAAGGATAAGTTCGTAGAAAAGATCGAGGCAATACTTTAATAATTGAGAATTGAGAATTGAAAATACCGAGGAATACGCTCTGTAACTTTCAATTCTCAATTTTTAATTCCCCTAAGTATATGTCGTTTGCCCGGAGGACCGGGAAGACGGCTCATCTCAAAACCAGCCGCTTGCATACCTCTGCGTACCTCTCCTTTTGCGCAATAGGTTACGATCACTCCGCCCGGTGCGGTATGGGCATACAAACGATTATAGATTTCTTGATTCCACATCTCCGGTTGTTTCTCGGGCGCAAACGCGTCGAAATAGATCAAATCGATATCATCCGGTAGTTCACAGGCGTTACTATTTCCTTCTATTTTATGAAGTGTAAAGCGCTCTGAGATTGAAACGGGAGTATTCCACTCCGCCTCATGCAAGGCTAAGAATAACTCTTTTCTCTCCGGCCAGATCAGCTCTCCATAATTCAAGGTACGAATCGTATCTAAAGGAAGCGGGTATAACTCCACTGTATGATAATCAATATGATGTGCTTGAGATAGCTCGACATCCTTCAATGTCAAGAAGGCGTTCAGCCCTGTACCGAAGCCAACTTCCACGATTCGGATAAAGTCTTTCTCCTGCGCATGCAATCCCGCCTCAATAAATATATGTCTCGATTCCTGCAACGCCCCGTTCACGGAATGATAATGTTCATCCATCGCCGGAATATATAGCGTATGGCTTCCATCCGCCGTTATCTGTAATTCTTTCTCCATATGTATGCAAAGATAATACATACGAATCAGAATAATACTTATCTTTACCGCTATAAATATGATATAAGATATGGATAGACGCCATCTTTACTTCTTACTATTCTTATTATGTACCATACAAGCCGCTATCGGTCAACAGCGTTCCTTCTCTATCAAGGGAGTTGTAAAAGACGCATCGAGCGGACAGCCGATACCTTTCGCTAACGTAGTGGTATGGAACACGACGCAAGGGGCGGTCACCGATTCCACCGGATTATTCGAGATATCCAGCATATCACCCGGAAGCTATCGTCTCCAATCCTCCTTTCTGGGATATAAGCCCTTCGTTACCGCCGAATTCAGACTAGCGAATAAAGATATATTCTTCCCGATCGAGCTAGAGGAAGCCAGCCAGAATCTGCAAGAGGTTAGCGTAGTAGCCTCTCCGTTCCGTAAAACCGCCGAAAGTCCGCTAGGACTCCGTGTAATCGGTTTCAAGGAGATAGAGAAAAGCGCGGGAGGAAACCGGGACATCTCCCGGGTAGTACAAACCTTTCCCGGAGTAGCGTCCACGGCAGCGTTTCGTAACGACTTGATGGTAAGAGGAGGAGGTCCCTCGGAAAACCGTTTCTTTTTGGATGGCATAGAGATACCGAATATCAACCATTTCTCTACCCAAGGAGCCTCCGGAGGTCCGGTCGGTATTATCAATCCCGATTTTATCCGGGAGGTCAACTTTTATTCGGCCGCATTCCCCGCATCCAAGGGAAACACTTTAAGTTCGGTATTGGATTTTAAACTACAAGATGGAAATAAGGAGAAATTCTCATTGCGAGGAGTCCTAGGAGCCTCAGATATCGGTGTGTCCGCTAATGGACCGCTAGGAAAAAAGACCACTTACCAAGTGTCTGTTCGTCGTTCTTACCTTCAATTCCTTTTCGATATGATCGGCTTGCCGTTCTTACCTACTTTCACGGATGCCCAATTCAAGATTAAGCACTCCTTCAACCCCAAGAATGAGCTTACAGTTCTCGGATTAGGGGCGATCGATGATATGAAGCTGAATACAGAAATGGAAGACATGAGCGAGAAAAACCAATATATCCTCTCTTACTTGCCGGTCGTAAAACAAAAAACGTATACCCTTGGAGCGGTTTATAAACACTACGCCGGTAAAAATCTCTACTCGGTCATTATCAGCCGTAGCCAGACCAACAATAAGAATATTAAATACAAAGACAATGACGAAAGCAAGGAAGAGAATCTCTCCTTAAATTACCGTTCGGATGAGATCGAGAATAAGTTCCGAACGGAAAACACGTTCCGCTTACCATTCATTCAATTGAATGTCGGAGGAAACATCGAATACGCCCAATACACGAATGACACCTATCAAAAGCAATTTACCTCTATCCCCCGTACCATCGTATATCAAACAGACCTTGGCATATGGAAGTGGGGTATCTATGCCACGGCTATTTATGAGAGTTATAACGAGCGGTTTACCGCCTCTTTAGGTGTTCGTGCGGACGCAAACAATTATTCCTCGGATATGAATAATTTGTTAGATCAGTTATCTCCTCGCCTATCCTTATCCTACCGCTTGTCCGATCCGCTTTATATAAACGCAAATATCGGACGCTACTACGAGCTTCCTCCTTATACGACATTGGGATTCAAGGATAATGAAGGTAATTATGTAAACCGGGCAAATCATTTAAGCTATATCCGAAGCGACCAAGCCGGATTAGGCTTGGAATACCGTCCTACCTCATACTTGAAATTCACGGCCGAAGGATTCTATAAACATTATGATCGTTATCCGATGTCCATACTCGACAGTATCCCACTCGCGTCGAAAGGTACGGACTATGGTGTCTTGGGAAATGAGGCCGTATCGTCTACCGCTACAGGGCGAGCTTATGGGCTTGAGATCATGGGACGTTGGTATAATTATAAAGGGCTTACTTTCATCGCGTCCTACACTTTGGTAAGAAGCGAATTCAAGGATGGGAGAAATATGGACACTTATCTTCCCTCGGCTTGGGACAATAAGCATCTGTTCACGTTTAGCGGGACTTATTCTTTACCCAAGAACTGGGACGTAGGCGCCAAGTTCCGGGTAGTAGGAGGCGCTCCCTATACACCTTACGATGTAGAAAAGAGTAGTTATGTAGAAGCTTGGGACGCTAATAACGGGCTATACTATGATTACAGCCGGTTTAACAGCGAACGGCTCAAGCCATTCACGCAGTTAGATATCCGTATCGATAAAACATTTTACTTCAAAAAGATCATGCTTGGAGCCTATATCGACATCCAAAACATATTGAATTCCAAATACAAAGAGCAAGACGTATATATCAAAACGGGTAAAATTATCAACCCGGAAGCTCCCATATATGAACAACGGTACGAATTAAGACCGATAGAACGTCTTACAGGAACGCTTCTCCCAAGTATCGGAGTGATGATCGAGTTATAGATTTTAGGCGTAATAGATTCTTTTTATTTTGAATTTCAGCAATTAATCATAAATCTTTTCTATTCTTGTGGACTGTATGAACAAAAAATAGTACTTTAATCGCAAATAAGCACATGAATAGGTAGGTAAAGAATGACATTATTAAAATACTACATACGATTCGTACTCTTTATCGTGTTAAGTCTGGTCTTTTCTTTCCACTTATACGCTACAGATAATGCAGGCCCTATTTTAATCATTAGCTCCTACAATCCCGATACACGTAATACGACCGCCAATATTTCCGAGTTTATGGAGGAATATAAGCGGGGAGGTGGTATCTCGCCGGTGGTTATCGAGAACATGAACTGTAAGAGCCTCCCGGAAGCCCCCTTACGGGACGGTAAGATGAGAGGTATATTGGATAAATATAAGGAAAATAACACCCCTCAGCTTATCATTATCTTAGGTCAAGAGGCATGGGCTTCTTATATCTCCCAAGAATACAAGCCTGATATACCGGTTTTATGCGGTATGATCAGTAAGAATGCGATCTTATTACCCGACTCGGATTTAAATGTCGCCGAATGGGAGCCGAAATACATCGATATCCAAGAGTACGTAGATAAAGGTTTACACCTTGGCGGGTTCTTGTATTCTTATGACGTAAAAGAAAACATCCGGTTAATACGTAAGCTATATCCCAAAACTCAAAATATAGCATTAATCACCGATAATACCTACGGTGGTTTAGCTATGCAGACCTTGGTAAAAAAGGAAATGGAAAATATCAAGGATCTGAACTTGATATTACTGGATGGAAGAAAGAATAATATCTACACCATCGTTGAGCAAATCAAGAACCTGCCGGATCAGACCGTGATATTGATTGGTACATGGCGTGTAGACGTGAACGACGGGTATTATGTTGGAAATGCCACGTATACCATGATGACCGCCAATCCCAGAATCCCGACATTCACATTGGCATCCGTCGGCATAGGGCACTGGGCCATCGGAGGTTTCAGTCCCAAATACAGAGCTATAGGTTCCGATTTGGCGAAAGAGGCTTTAAGTATATTGGAGAAGAAAATCGCCCCTAAAGATATCCATCCACAAATCATTCCCAATGGATATATGTTCGACGCTTCAAAGATCAAGGCTTTTGATATCAGCAGATTGTCATTGCCCCACGACGCTACTATTATCAACGAGGACCCGAGCCTATTCTCCAAATACAGGTTCGAGATCTTGCTAAGCGTAATCACCGTATTATTTATTTTCCTGATTATGATATTAATCTTCTTTATCCGGACCAATAAACTGAAAGATAAGTTATTGGATCTACAGAAGGATAATATACTAATCATGAATAATATCCAAGCTTCCATCTATTTCATCAAGCCGGATTATACCGTAAAATGGAGAAATGAGGTAGAGTTCCATGACTGTATCCCTGAATTCGGTCCGGCTAATTGCTTCTTGGTCAAGAACGGAGTAAAGCCTTATTGTACCCGTTGCACGGTCGCAAAGGCCATGGAAACCAAAAAGCAGGTCGATATCACGAATGAGTTCGGCGATGGAAAGTATCTTCATATTTTGGCGAACCCTGTATTAGACGAGCACGGCAACCTTATCGGGGTTATTTTCAAGAAAGAAGATGTGACAAAACAAAAACAGGCGGAGAACGAACTGAGGAAAGCGAAAGAGAAAGCGGAAGAGTCCGATCGTTTGAAATCTGCGTTCTTGGCGAATATGAGTCATGAGATTCGAACGCCATTGAATGCAATCGTCGGTTTCTCCGGATTATTGGCCGTAACCGAGAATATGGAGGATAAAGAGGAATATATCAATATCATTAATAGCAACAACGACCTGCTATTGCAATTGATCAATGATATTCTCGATCTAGCCAAGATAGAGGCGGGTACGCTAGAATTCGCGGATTCAGACGTAGATGTCAATCAACTATTCTCCGATATCGAGCAGTCTTCCCGTTTGAAGGCGCAAGATGGCGTGCAGGTATGCTTTGTCGAGAAGATCCCGAATTGTATCTTACGCACCGACCGTAACCGGGTCTCCCAAGTCATTACGAACTTTATCAACAATGCCATCAAGTTCACGACTCAAGGTAGCATCCTGTTTGGCTACCGCCATAGAGATGATGAGTTGTATTTCTATGTAAAAGATACGGGATGCGGTATCGCCAAGGATAAGATCGGTCAAGTTTTCACCCGTTTCGTTAAGTTAAATAGCTTTGTGCAAGGAACGGGGCTGGGATTATCGATTTGCCAGATGATTATCAAGCGTCTGGGTGGAGATATAGGGGTGGAATCAGAGCAAGGAAAAGGTTCTACATTCTGGTTTACGTTGCCCTATTCGATACTGGAGATGCAGGAAGTCCCTCATGAGAAACCAAAGACCGGTAATGAGGCAGTAAAAGACAAGACCACGATTCCCGAAATATGAACGAACAACAAATAACGTATCATGACCCAATTTCTCCAATACCGTCAAATATATCCAACAAGATAATATCCGGGATAAAAGTCCGCAAAGAGGGTTAAGATTAAGTAAACGGTAAGACTATTTAAGCGAAAGAAAAAACGAGGAGAAAGAAGGAAGACTATCTTTGAACACAATTAACAATTCAGGCATTCATGAGACCACTATTGATTGGATTTTTCGTCTGTATAAATATACACTTAGGCTATGCGCAATGGACTGAGCAAGATTCGATCTGGCTAAAGGATGTATTAGCTGGCAAAGATTCCATCAAATTGAACCCTGAATTCCAAAAAGCAATCCAAAGCGGTTCTTTCCTCAACCCGGAACCGGGAAAACCGATGGGGAAACCTCAACTGGCCGCTCCCAGCAATATCCCTATCACCAAAGATTTCTCAGAATATATCCAACAAGACGATACGACACACCGAAAAGTAGCATTGAAGGATTTACCGCCATCGGTATTCTGGCGACATAATCCACCGTATAAAAAGATACTGCCTGTCTATCAATCTATCTTAGATGAATTGAAAAGGACTCCGTCCAGTGGTCGTACCTCACTAGCTACCTTCGATCTAGGAAGGATGACCAGCCGGAAAACATATGTCCATAAACGCAACGCAAAACGCAACGGAACTTGGCAAAACTACGGCAACCTCCCTACCCCGGATGTCATCTCTAAAAGGAAGAAATTCGAAAGACAACAGGCAGAGGCCGCAAAAAAGGACTCCTCATTGATGATCCAACCACCAATCGATTAGCTTACGGGCCAAGCTCAACTTACGGGGGATCTCCGGTAGGTTATCTTTGGTATAGAAGGCACCAGAGCTTAGTTCCTCATCCTGCAACTTAATTTCCCCACTTACATAATCCGCTACAAAGCCTACCATCAAGCCACTCGGATAAGGCCAGGGTTGGTTTCCGAAATAAGTGATATTATCGACCTCTAAACCCGTTTCCTCACGGACCTCCCGGCGCACACACTCTTCCAAGGTCTCGCCAACTTCTAAGAATCCGGCCACTAATCCATGGAAAGTTCCCCGGAAATTACGGGCATGTACCAAAAGAATCGAATCCTCCTTACGGATCAAGACGATCATCGCTGCTGAGATTGTCGGATAAATCTCATGTTTGCAAGAAGGACATTGCTTCATGATCGACGTAGTCTGCACGGTAGGAGTACCACATACCGGGCAGAAACGGCTATGGCTATCCCAATAAAGCAATTGAAAAGCCTTACCCGCCTTCTCGTAACACGCTCTCGAAATATAATCCCAAGAGGCACGCAACCCCATATGTACGTAACGGTCATTCCCCTCCACCGGAGTATCCAATTCTGCCGTACGCACGGGAAGTCCATCCCGGTAATCAACCTCCAGCGTATGAGAAACCGGAACTGGGGGATTCTCGCCATAAGGGATGGTATACGTATCATTCTCTTTCTGAAGCAACAGTTGGTCTTTATAAAAAAGGAACCAATAACAGAGTCTATTTGAAGTTTCCATGCTGATATTTCCGAATTATCTTTCCGTATTCAAAACATCCGCGAACTTACGAATTAAAATCCAATAACACACATCCGCCCTCCCCGCGGCATCCCGCGCAACAATCGGGAGGCCCGGATTGTTCACCGCTCCGGCGGCCGGAAAAACGGTTCACCCGAACCCGCTTAATAATTCATAAAGTAACCTAATCGTTTTAACACGAAAAACGCCGTTTTTGCCCAAAAGCAGGGCCGTTGTAAGGCCGCTGTAAGGCCGCTGTAAGGCCGCTGTAAGGCCGTTGTAAATCCCATTCTAGTGATCGGTGTTAAAATGGAGGAAGAATTTTAACGCTGCGGCCTGTTTTCGGCCCTGTCTGTTAAAAGCGATTTAACACGAAAAAAAGGCATGTTGTTATAAGGCTGTGAAGGAGAAAAAGAGGCGCTCGCATAACGGGGCAAGCGGCCGGAACGGAGGCTTCCTTCCGGATAGACCAAGGATTATTTAACACATCCTCTTCCTAGGGCCGGCGGGGTACAGATGATAAATAATGTTAACAAGATAATGTTTTTTAAACTGCATCAATAGAAAAAAGATATTATATCCATACATTTGCAAACAGATTAATAGCATAACAAGAATTTGAGTACGCTTTTATCTTTCCGGAGACATGAAAAAAATTTAATATTCAGGCTACCTAAAGATTAGTCTTAACAAATATAGGTAAAGTAATAATTAACAAATTTACAGTGTATGAGAAAATTTTTACTAATGGCAATCGCGGCTTACGCCGCAAACCTGGCGGTGTCCGCGCAGACTTGCCTGAGTGACGAGCTGGCGTTCAAGGTCAAGAACGAGGCGTTCAACAACTCCAAGATCGAAGAGTTATCACAATTCATGACAGACGATCTGGGCCCGCGCCTGGCGGCCTCGCAAATGAAGCTCCGCGCGGAGAAAATGGTTATCGGCAAACTAGGAGAGCTGGGATTGTCCAACCCCAGGGCGGAGTTCGCCTTCGAGTTCGCCAAAGGAGGATGGGACAACGAGAAGAATTACGTGGCCATGACCGCCCCCTATTACTGCAGCTTCGCCGCCAACCCGAAAGCATGGTCGGGCAGCACGGACGGGCTGGTGAAGGGAGAATGCGTAGCGCTCGACGTGAAAGAGAAAACCGACCTGGAGAAATACAAGGGAAAACTGGCGGGCAAGATCGTACTGATGCCCGTACAGCAGACGTACGAGATCCGCTTCGAGCCGCTAGCCTCCCGCTATACGGATGAGGAGCTGGCCGAATTGGAGAAAGACCCCCGTCCGGCAGGTGCCCGCCGCCGCTCGATGCCGTCCAACTGGCAGGCCGCGCGCGAGTTGCAAAGCGCCATCGGCGAGATGCTGAAAGAGGAGCGCGTACTGGCGGTGGTAAGCGGCAGTGGAACGTTTAACGTGCCCAGCTCGCGCGGCGTGCAATACAAGCAAGGCGACCCGGAGCCGACCCCGGAGATCATCCTCCCGATCGAGGACCACGGCCGCATGGTACGCATGCTCGGCAAGGGAGGGAAGGTAGAGATGGAGCTGGACGTAAAGAACCGTTTCACGGACAACCCGAGGATCAACAACGTGATCGCCGAGATCCCCGGCTCCGACCCCAAGCTGAAAAACGAGATCGTGCTGATCGGCGCACACCTCGACTCCTGGCACGGCGGAACCGGCGGCGCTGACAACGCCTCCGGCTGCATCGTCATGATGGAGGCGATGCGTATCATCAAGTCGCTAGGCATCTCCCCGAGGCGCACGATCCGCCTGGCCCTCTGGGGCGGCGAGGAGCAGGGCTTGTACGGCTCGCGCGGCTACGCGAACGAGTACCTGTACGACGCGGACAAGAAGAAGGCGCTGCCGGGCTACGAGAAGTTCGCCCTCTACCTTAACATGGACAACGGCTCCGGCCGCTTCCGCGGTATCTACCTCGAGGAGACCGACCAGGCTGTCCCCTTCTTCGAGACATGGAAGAAGCCGCTGGAATCCTTAGGGTTCAATACGCTTTCCTTGCGCAAGACGGGCGGAACGGACCACTTGTCGTTCACGCGCATCGGCCTGCCGGCCTACCAGTTCATCCAGGACGAGCTGGAATACGGGCGCACGTACCACACGACGATGGACACGTATGAGCGCCTGTCGCAGGACGACCTGAAAGTAGATGCGGCCATCACCGCCTGGCTCGTATTGAACGCAGCCATGGACGATGCCCGTATCCCCGCCAAGCCGGGTTACCCGGAGAACATACCGACCGGGGCCAAACGATAACATACTCAACGATCAAACATAAAACGATAAATAATATATAATGAAAAGAAAAGTATTCACACTCATCACGATGCTGTTCGCGATCGCTTGCGCGATCGCGGCGCAGACGATTACCGTGAGCGGTAACGTCGTCGACGAGGGAAACGAGCCTGTCATCGGAGCCTCCGTAATCGTAGAAGGGACCAATATAGGAACAGTCACGGACCTGGATGGAAACTTCAGCCTAATGAACGTCCCTCGGCAAGCGACACTTAGGGTATCATACGTGGGCATGGCCACGCAGTCTGTCCAGGCGGCGCCCAAGGTGAAAATACAATTGAAAGCCGACACGCAGACGATCGACGAGGTCGTCGTCACCGCCCTAGGAATCCAGCGCCAGGCGAAGGCCATCGGCTACGCCACGGCGAAAGTGGACAACGAGGAACTGAACATGGCGAAAGGCTCGGACGCTACCACCGCACTGAGCGGCAAGGTATCCGGCCTGCAGATCAACGTCACCTCGGCCGCACTCGACCAAGAGACCCGCGTGACGTTGCGCGGCGCCCGCTCCTTCAAGGGAGACAACTCAGCCCTGCTGGTATTGGATGGCGTGCAGACCCCTATCAACTTCCTGCAATCGCTCAACCCCAATGATATCGACAACATATCCGTCCTAAAAGGTGCCTCCGCCGCCGCGCTTTACGGCTCGGAAGCGGCCAACGGCGTGTTGATCGTAACCACCAAAACGGGAGCGAAAGGTAAGCCGAACATCACCTACTCTTTGACGACGACCATGAACCAGGTGGCCTACCTGCCCAAGTTCCAGAACCGCTTCGGGCAAGGACATACGGATGACCTGCTGGGTGTCCCCGACTTCGACTATTACACCTCGGACGAGAACCAGCAGTACGGTCCCGAATTCGATGGCGGCATGATCGAGATCGGTAGCCCGCTATACGACGGCTCCGCAGACGGGTATTACTTGACACGCCCCTATAGCTACGTAAAAAACGGACGTAAGAATTTCTATGAGACAGGCCTAGGTATCCAGCACGACGTGTCTTACTCTTCCAGCGACGATCATGGAAGCATGTATCTCTCTTACCAACGTCTGGATCAGAGCGGTATCATCAGCGGCGACGACTCTGACCGCCAGACCGTTCGTTTCAACGCCAGCCGTAATTACAAGAACTTCTCGGCCAGTGCGAAAGCGACTTATACGCACTCTAATTTCGATACGAATACCAACTCCTCGTCCGGAATCTACAGCTTGATCAACACACCGGCAAACTTCGACCTGTCCGATTTCAAGAATTGGCGCGAGGAGAACGGCACGGGTGCCAACCCCAACGAGTGGATCAACGACTATTATCCCAACCCGTTCTTCCAGATCGACACGCATCGCCGCAAGACGCGCCAAGATCGGTTGGCCGGCTCCATCGAACTGAATTACGAGGCTTTCAAGTGGCTGCGCTTCATGGCGCGCGCCGGCGTGAACCTAGGTGTCAACAACACGAACATCACGACCGAGGCGTTCCATTACTCTACGTGGGCGGCCAACAATATCTACCAGGCCAGCACCGACCAGTATTCGGCATTCAATACGGCATCCAACCTGAACAGCCGTTTCAACATGGACTTCATGGCCTTCTTCAACCGCCAGTTCGGTAAAGACTTCGAATTGAAAGCGATGGTCGGTTATTCGCTGCAAGATGTCTATTCCGAATACAAGCAAGCATCTGCCAGCAACCTAGCGTTGGACGATTTCTACAACCTAAAGAACAAGATTGGAGAGCTGAACGGATCGAACCGCTGGAACCGTGCCCGCAAGACGGGCCTGTTCGGCAGCGTGGATCTAAGCTACAAGAACTGGGCATTCCTGCAAATCACGGGACGTAACGACTGGACTTCCCTGCTGGACCCGTCTCACTGGTCGTTCTTCTACCCAAGCGCAAACGCCTCTGTCGTATTGACCGACGCAATCCCCGCCATGAAAAGCGAGATCCTCAATCATTTTAAAGTGCGGGCATCCGCGGCGAAGGTGGGAACCGTGAACGTACAGCCCTATAGCCTGGAGAATACGGCGTCTATCAACAACTATTTCCCGTACGGGACGTTGACTGCCTATAAGCTCAACTCCACGTTGTACAGCAAAGACCTAGAGCCGGAATTCACGACCGAGTACGAGATCGGCGCAGAATTTGGCTTCCTGAACAACCGTATCTCCCTGGAGGCCGCCTTTTATCATCAAACGACGACGAACCAGACCGTACCCATCAGCATCGCCTCCTCCACCGGATACGACGCACGTTATATCAATGCCGGCACGATGAAGGGCAAGGGACTGGAACTGGACTTGCGTATCACGCCACTCCTGAAACTAGGGGATTTCCAGTGGATCGTAGGGGCCAACGCTACCTTTATCAACACGAAGGTGACGGAATTGGCCGGAGATGCGGTCGAGCTAATGCTGGATGATAGCGGCGACGCCATGCCGGTCTACGCCGTGCTAAACGAGAGTTTCCCCGTCATCAAGGCGACAGACTGGAAACGAAACGAGGAGGGGAAAGTGATTGTCAACAGTTCGAACGGCATGCCAACCGCCGGTGACTTGATCGCCTGCGGAACGACGGAGCCAACCGTGCGCCTAGGACTAACCACCAACATGCGCTGGAAAGAATTCAGCCTAGGAGCGACCTTTGATTACCGCGGTGGCCACGTAACACGGTTCGTCGTGGAAAGCAATATGCTGTTTACCGGATCTTCTTACTTGTCTGCGACTGCCGGCCGCCAGCGTTTTGTGTTCCCGAACTCCGTGATCGAACAAATAGACGCAAACGGTAACGTATCTTATCAAGACAACACGAATATCACGGTGTACGATGGTGGAGACAATTACTGGAACGGCACTTACAATCAAGGCAAGGCCAACCAGATCGTCAGTGCCGCCTCATGGAGATTACGCGAGTTATCCCTTAACTACGATGTACCCAAACGCCTGATCCAGAAGATTGGTTTCATACAGAGAGCCACTGTCAGCCTTGTCGGACGTAACCTGTTCATGTGGACCCCGAAAACCAATATCTGGGGAGATCCGGACTTCACGAGCGCAGGCGGGAACAGTAACATCACCGGAACCTCCTACAACCGGAACATCACGGGTTACGCAGGAACCGGCTCCGCATCTACACGTACTTATGGTTTTAATATATTGGTTTCATTCTAACATATCATATCACTAAGAACATGATGAAAAAGATTTTATTATATACAATTTGTTTAAGTGGGACACTTCTGGGCCTAAGCGGTTGCTCCGACTGGCTGGACGTGAACAAAAACCCGAACGACGCATTGGAAAGCACCGTCTCAAGCGACTTGCTGCTGACTTCCGTGCAAAATGATGAATGCTATTACCGGATAGCTTACTCCAACATCCATTTTTTGGCCGAGCACACAACGAAATCCGGCGATTACTCCGGTACCTATCCATTCTTGACAGGTGGCGTGATGCCACAAAGTTTCGATGACTATTGGAAACGTCCGTATAGCCGCATCGCCAACCTAAAGAACATAGAAAGAAAGGCGATCGAGAGCGGTGATACCGGCTTCGAGGCGATATCCAAGACTTTGCAAGCATACGAGTTCCGCCGTTTGGTAGACATGTTCGGCGATGTACCTTTCACCGAAGCCAGCGCCGGGAATGAATATCTGACCCCTAAATATGATGATGCCGCCACTATCTATAACAGCTTGATCGGGATGCTAGACCAAGCGATTGAGTTGTGCGACCAGACTCTAGCGAACTCAACTTACAATAAAGGAGCATTAACCTCAGCCGACATCTACTTCGGTGGCGATTTTAAAGCATGGAAACGTTACGCGGCATCCCTCCAATTGAGCTTGTTGATGCGTATCTCCAACGTGAGCGACGTATCAATGAAGATCAAGGCCGTACAAGACAAGGTCATGAGCATCAGCGAGAACGTGACCAGTAACCCGGGATATTACAAAGGGCAGGCTTCTGTAAACGGCTCAACCTACGTGAAAATGAACCCCCTCTATTACTTATACGGATACACATACCTGGACAAAGAGTACTCCGGGCACAAATCATCCGTACCGACAGAGGAAGTAGTCAGCCTTCTGCGTAACACGAACAGCCCATTGCTCCGTGTATTCGCAGACCCGCGCAGATATTTGGAAAATGACGCAAGCGGACGCGCCAATTACGACCGCTTTGACTTGGAGGATGAATATTACATCGGAGTACCGTTTGGGCAAATGTCGCCGGCGCAAACCAACTACGCCTCCAAAATCGGCTTTGGAATCGTATCCAAGACTTGCGATCAAGAGACCAGTCCTACGCAGGACATCATCGTCATGCAAGGCTCATTGGTAGGATTTTACTTAGCTGAGGCCGCTCTACGCAAATTGGTAGATGGAGGTGATGCCGCAGCCAAGAAATATTACGAGGAGGCTGTCATTTCCCTGTTCAACACCTATGAGACCGCCTTGCAGAGCGATGCCTCCACATGGCCAGCCCTCGCACGCCCCGCAGGTGCCAGACCGGCCATCACCGGTACGGCCACAGAGGCTGCCATCGAGTACTTATCGCAAAATAACGCTGCCGTGAACTGGGACTTGATGACTACTACAGAACAAAAGATGAACGCTATCCAGACCCAGAAGTGGTTGAGCCTATACATGGTAGACCCTCTAGAGGCATGGAGTGAGGTTCGCCGCACGGACCGTCCTGTATTACATGCGTCCAACTGCGCGCAATACAGCAACAAAATGATGGCTCGTTTCCTCTATCCGAACACGGAGAAGAACTTAAACCCGGATAATTACAGAAGCGATATCGACGTTTTCACGACATTAATTTTCTGGGATAAAGAGAATCCTGATTTGCAAAAGTCAACGACATTCCAATAATCAACATAAAACATAGAAAGCATGAAAAGTAAAATAACATCCTTATTGTTATCCATCTGTACGATTATCCTAATGACCTCGTGCCTGAATGATGAGTATTTATATGATTTTGAGAACCAGAAACCCGTAATCGAGCTTCCCTACGTAAATCATTCACTTAGCCTAAGCTACAAGGCAGGAAGCACGTCGGTCACCACGCCATTATACGTGAATTACAGCATCGCCGATTGGAGAGATATCACCGAGGAGATCCCTGTCGTCGTAGGTATAGATGAAAGCTTGCTGCCGAAACAGGCGAGAATGCTACCGGCTTCTAGCTATAACCTCACCTTCCCGCTGACCATGACGATCAAGAAGGCCTCCGACATAGACCCCACAGACCGGACAAAGCTGAATAACCAGAGCGCACAAGAAAATCTGACAATAGACCTAACAAACAGCGAGCTGGTAGCCGGAGAGACATATGCGCTTCCGTTACATATTGAGAGCGCTCCTGCCCAATACACGATAAGCGGTAATTTCAACACCATGGTATTCTTGGTTACAATTAAATAAATCAGAACAAATGAACTATAATAGACACACGATTATTTTCGTCCTACTCTGCCTCGCTTTCGTAGCGAGCGGGCAGAACTACACGACACCATTCAACCACAGCCTGTTGGACGAGACGTATTACGACCTGCTCATCGGAGAGTCGTCCGGTGACAGGGCCTATCATTACGTCATGGATATCGCTCCATACGAGAGAGACCGGAAACATACAGACTACCAAGGCTTGTTCATGGAATCGAGGTACGTAGTAGATAAACTGAAAGAATTTGGCATACAGAACGCCAAGACCGAACGGGTCGGCAAGACCAAAACTTGGGATGGGATAAGCGCCTCCTTATGGGAGGTATACCCGAAACAAGTCAAGATCACCGATTACCAAGACCTTGCCGCCACCTTGGGGCAAGGGAGCAAGAACGCCGATGTCACTGCCCAACTAGCGTGGATCGGCCGGGGAGAGGCACATGAGATCAAAGCGGTAGACCTCAAAGGAAAAATCGCTGTCACCGAAGCCGCTGCCTCCCGGATACACGACAAAGCGGTAGAGGCCGGGGCCGTAGGCATTATCAGCTATTACTCACCCCGCCCCTTGATTGATCCGCTACAGATCCCTAACAGTGGTATCCGTAGTCAGAAACCGACTTTCTGCTTCAACCTGACGCCCAGAGACGGGCACGCATTGCGCGATCGTTTGTTGAGAGGAGAGAAAATCACCGTTCACGCAAAGGTAGAGACCACGGAAGAGGAAACGGACATTGAAGTCCCCACCTGCCTCATCCCCGGTACCGCCCCGAATGTGGAAGAAGTCATTTTCTCCGCGCACCTCTTCGAGGGATACGTGAAGCTGGGAGCCAATGACAATATCTCCGGATCGGCCGCCCTACTAGAAGTGGCACGCACCTTAAACAACTTGTTCGATAGCGGTAAACTACCTCGCCCGAAACGGAGCATACGCTTCATCTGGGTCCCGGAATTTCAAGGAACCATGCCTTGGGCCAAACAAAACAAGGAGATACTCAGCAGAACGCTTTGTAACATAAACCTAGACATGGTAGGCTTGTGGTTGAGCAAGAGCGGCTCTTACTATTGCTTGCATCGCACTACCATGGGAAACCCGCATTACCTGAACGACGTAGCCGAATCGTTCTTCCATTACATGGGCGCAACAAACAAGTCGTTCGTCGCTACCGGCATGGGGCGGCCAGACGCACTGAAACCGGTGTACAGCCTCACCGGGTCGCAAGATCCTTTCTACTATTCAATCAACGCCCACTACGGATACTCGGATCATGAAGTATTCAGCGACTGGGGGGTTCAGGTACCGGGTGTTATCATGATCACTTGGCCGGACAACTACTACCATACCTCCGGCGACCGTCCTTCCATCTGCGATCCTACACAATTGCACCGAGCCATCGTCCTCGCAGCCGCTACGGCTTATACGATCGCAGCCGCCGACGAGAACCAAGCGCTAGCAATCGCCAACCAGGTCGCCTCCAACGCCGCTAGACGGATGTCGATCAAAGCGAGCGATGACCTCACCCAGCTGTACCAAACGGCAGGAGAACAGTTTGCCGCTTCCTACAAAAAGGCGAAATTCAACCAAGACGCCTTGTTGATCAACGAGAAAGCGACATTAGAAAGTATCATGGAATTAGCACCGTCCAGCACCCTCTTGAAGAATCACATCGCCTCACTGCAAAACACTCTGCAAGAGAAAAGCGCAAGTAATCACAAAGAGATCTATGCCGCAATGAAAGCGCGTGCCACCATGTTAAAGATAGCACCGATTAAGCGTATCGAACTGACAGAGGAGGAGAAGAGTGCTTCCAAAATATTCCCCCACTCCACAGCGAAGGTAAAAGAGACCGGTTATGGCGTACTTCAATCCATCCCGAAGGAATTGACGGAAAAATATAAGCCGTCCCAAGAAACCGGGAGCACTTATACACGTATGGCCTTGGCGCACGGCGACGATATCGCCAAACTGACCGTATCCGGGAAGAACAGCATATTGGATATCAAGAAAATGCAAGATGCCCAATTCCCTGACGCAGATAAATTGGAGGACATCGTACGTTTCCTTGAAATGCTGAAAGAAGCGGGACTTGTTACATTCTAGACCGATCTTCGGGAAGAAAACATTATCTTTGCTTCACAATTATAAATGTTACCACGATGAAACACTTAAAGTACTTGGCTTTTGCCGCCTGCCTGGGAAGCCTCTCCCCCGCCCTCGCGCAAAACGCCTCTAAAAGCCTGACAGTTGATGACTTGATCACTTGGCAACGAATCACAGAACGGGAGATCTCGGACAACGGAAAATGGGTAGCTTGCAAGATGGAACCTTGGGAAGGCGACGCTACCGTTTATTTGTATGCGGCCCAAGGGCAAGAGACCGCCACTTTTTCTCCGGCCGATAAGTTCGCCTTCTCTGCCTCTTCCAATTATCTGGTCGTTACGCAAACACCCGGAAAGTCTACGGTAGATTCCCTGAAAGTATTGAAGACGAAAGAGGACAAGATGCCGATGAACACCTTGGTAATCTATTCCGTCGCCGGTAAAAAGGAGACGATAGACTCCCTCAAAACCTTCAAATTAGCGGACGAGGCGGATTGGATCGCTTATCAAAGAGGCCGGAAGGACTCCACGTTGTACGTCCGTTCGCTGGATGGAAGCAAGACCTTCCAGTTCCCGACCGTAACGGATTTCCAATTCGCCAAGAAAAGCGGTATGCTATATTACACGAGCGCAGCGGAAGGAGAAGCAGGTATATTCACCTTGAACCCGGAGAAAGGAAGTCCGGCGCTCATCAAAGAGGGAAAAGGCGTATTCAAACAAACCACGTTCGACGAGAAAGGGGAACGGCTAGCTTTCTTATATTGCGCCGACAAAGATTCTTCTTACAAAGCGTTAAGCTTATGGTTATCCGAGCATAACGCTCCCGCAAAAGAAATCGCCACCCGTGGAAACAAGGCTTTCCCTGCTGAATGGGTAATCAATGAGAACGGGATGCTTCAATTCTCGAAATCCGCTTCCCGTCTGTTCTTCGGTACCTCACCGGAGCCGAGGCAAAAAGACACGACCCAACTAGCCGAGAATCGTCCGAACGTACAGGTTTGGAGTTGGGATGAGCCCGTACAATATACCGTACAGAATTATAACAAGGAAAAAGACTTAAAGAAAAGCTATCAAGCGGTTTATAATCTGGGCAACGGCTCTATCTTCCAATTGGCGAATGAGGAATTACCGAATATCCAATTGGGTAATGAGGGTGACGCACCCTTGGCGCTCCTTTCCACTTCCCGTCCCTATTCTTTGTCTTCCATGTGGGAGGCCCGCACACGCAGCGACTATTATACCGTATCGTTGGATAACGGGGAGCGCAAGCAAATCGCCCAAGCGGATTATGGCCGTTTCCGCCTCTCCCCACAAGGTAAATATGCGTATTGGTATGGCGAGACGGATAGCTGCTGGTACACGATCGCCTTGGCGGAAGGTAAGCAATATCGCCTAACCACTCCGGAAAGCTTCCCGGCTTGGGACGAGGAGAACGACGTTCCCGATTATCCTTATGCGCATGGAGCCGCCGGCTGGACCGCGAATGATCAAAATCTCTTGATCTATGATCGTTACGACATCTGGAAATTCGATCCGACCGCAGCCACCCCACCGATCAACCTGACCGTGAACGGAAGGAAGGAGAAACTTTCCTACCGCTTGGAACAACTGGATAAAGAGGCTCGCTTTATCGACCTCGGCAAACTGCAATTATTAAAAGGATTCAACGAGGCCACAAAAGGATACGGATTCTACAACGCACGCCTCTCCGCTCCTGCCGCCCCGAAGACTTTGCTGGCGGGTAATTATATGCTGCGATCTATCAACAAGGCGAAGAATACGGATGACGTGATCTATACGATGGAAACCTTCCAGCAATACCCGGATATCCACTATTCGACCTTGGCGTTCAAGAAATCCGTGCAATTGACACACGGAGACAAACAGCAGGAAGGTTTTATCTGGGGTACCGCCGAGTTGGTATCATGGATTTCCTTGGACGGCCGTCCACTGGAAGGTGTCGTTTATAAGCCGGCGAATTTTGATCCGAACAAGAAGTACCCGATGATGGTAAACTTCTACGAGCGGAATTCGGAGACTTTATATAATTACCGTATGCCGGAACCGCATCGTTCTACGATCGATTATCATTTATACAATAGCAACGAATATATCATCTTCAACCCGGACATTCGCTATGTAGATGGTTATCCGGGAGAAAGCTGCTATAACTGCTTGATGCCGGGTATCACCATGATGATCGCCAAAGGATATATCGACGAAAAAGGGATCGGTGCGCAAGGACATAGCTGGGGAGGTTACCAAGTAGCTTATTTAGCGACTCGCACGAATTTATTCTCCGCTATCGAGTCTGGGGCGCCTGTCGTAAATATGTTTAGCGCTTATGGCGGTATCCGTTGGGGTTCCGGCATGGCCCGCTCTTTCCAATACGAGCATACACAAAGCCGTTTAGGAGCTACGCCATGGAGTTCTCCACTTCGTTATCTGGAAAACTCGCCGTTGTTCACGATGGATAAGGTGCAGACCCCAATATTGATCATGCACAACGATGCCGACGGTCATGTGCCTTGGTACCAAGGTATCGAGTATTTCGTTGCCATGAAACGGTTAGGTAAACCTTGCTGGTTATTGAACTATACGGGCGAACCGCACTGGCCCACGAACATGGCGAACCGTATCGACTTCCAACACCGCATGTTCCAATTCTTCAACCATTACCTGAAGAACCAGAAGATGCCTAAATGGATGTCCGAGGGCGTACCTGCCGTAGAGCAACCGTTTGAGTTGGGGTATTGATCAGACAATTACAGCTTCATACGAAACTCGGTACGGACACCGGGTAAGGAATCAACGGTTAAATCGCCGCCATGCAAGCGCATTATGCGGTGGGAGATACTGAGGCCGATGCCGCTACCACCGGACTTCGTAGAGAAGAAAGGCGTAAAGATAGCAGACAATAGTTCAGGAGAAATACCGGGGCCATTGTCTGTTATAGTTATATATACCCTACCATCTGTCTCCAAGGCTTCTACGGAGACGATACCATCCGCTTGCCCCTCTATCGCCTGTAATGCGTTACGGATCAAATTAATCAGAGCCAACACGATCAAGTTTTGATCCACACGTACCGTTAAAGCTTCCGCAGAGGAGAAACAAATACGGTCGCTACCCGGCTCGGCACACAACAACCGTTCCATCTTCCGAAATAAAAAGATTATAGACACCTCGGTTCTTTCCGGCTCCGGGAGATGCGTCAGACGATGGTAGGAATCCAAGAAGGCGGATAAATTTTGCGCTTGCCCATGAATAACCTCCAAACCTTCCCGTAATTGCTTCAGAGTATATGTATCGGAATATTTCAATAGGTCAGCAGATAAGGAACGGATTGGCGTAATCGAATTACGAATCTCATGCGTCAGTACCCGCAAGATACACTCGTAATACAAGCGCTTCTCTTCCATCTCACTTTGGTTTTGACTGAATAAAAGGATAATCCGGTTCATTTCCGCATATAAGTCCTTTACAAAGGGATCATTCGTTTTATTCGGGTACCGCAAAGCTGTATCCCCATTACGAACCGACTCAAAGAAGGTAGCTATCTTACGGTTTATACCGTTCATCCACCGGATTAGTAACAGAGTTATCAACAGGATAATACACAGACATACAAAGGATAAGAAGTAAGAGGTACCGGTTATCAACAATACGGACCCAAGTAACGCGAGAAACACGATCAAGGAGACGATTCCTATAATCTTCAAGTATAAACTCCGGTTAACCATAGCTACTCTCCTTATAATCTACAATCCGTATTTCCGCATCTTATTATAAAGGGTCTGGCGGCTAATATCCAATTGTTGAGCCGCAAGCGTCAGGTTCCCTTTCTTTTCTTTCAATACCTCGGCGATAAACTGCCGTTCCATATCCTCCAACGTACAAGGATGAGAGACTTCCGAAAGCTCCTCCACATAGAAATCATCGGCATCCAAAGGGCATTTATCCACAAGTAAGACCGTACGTTCGACGATTTGCTGCAACAAAGCCAAATCACCCCGCCCGGCCATATCGGATAACTTATCGACCGCCTCCGCTGTCAGACGAGGCAATGGTTTCGCATAAGCCTCCGTATATTTCTTTAGCAATGCATTAATAAGAGATTCGGCCACAGATGAAGCCTTATCTGTATTTGATTCCATACGGTGTTCCCACACATGGACAAGGGTTTGAATAAGTTTCTCGTTATCCCAAGGTTTCACGATAAAGTCCGAGGCTCCCCTTTTAAGGGAAGATACAGCCAACTCGATATCCCCAAAAGCGGTTATCAAGATAACGGCCGGAGGATTCTTAAGCTCCAAAATACGATCCAACCAGAAAAGCCCTTCCCCACCGCTTTGCTTTCCAGCGCTGAAGTTCATATCCAGTAAAACCATATCTACATCTCCATTCCGTAAAAGGGCAGGCAATAGAACAGGAGATGATACGGTAACGATCGTCTTAAACTCATGGGACAGGATCGTCCGCAGACTTCTCAATACCGCCTCATTGTCATCTACGACTATAATCTTCGCATCACGCATTAAGCCTCCTCTTTTTTTCGCACGCAAAGATACGCTCTTTTCCCGGCTCTCAGTGTCCAATATTTAGACAAATCCAGTCCTTTACGAACGTTTCCTCCGATTTTATTTGCCATATTCCACGCAACCGGATAGCTTTGAACCAACAAACAGATAAAACCATGGAATCCATATCTCTAAAACTTATATTCCGTAGCTGGTGGCGAAACAAGACGTTCGCCGTCATTTCCTTATTGAGTCTGGCGGCAGGCATCACTTGTACCAACCTACTGATCTCATACGTCATTTATGAATCTAGGATAGAAGCCCATAATCCCAATAAGTCGCATATCATCTATATGGCACAAGACTCTCCCTTGACCTCCGGAGAGAAAGTATCTTTTATTAAAGGGAAGATCCCTGTGCAGCTAAAAGACCAATACCCTGAAGTTGAGGATTATTTACGACTGAACATAGACAATGCCGCCTCCATCACGATAGGAGAAAAGCGCTTCAACCCAATCTCGATCGTCAGAGCAGATCCCTCCTTTCCTCGCTTTTTCCCTTACAAGGTAGTGGCAGGAGATATAAACAAGGCATTAACCCAACCAAACGCAATTGCGTTGACCGAATACCAAGCGAAGATATTCTTCGGGAACGAGGATCCTATCGGTAAAACCTTCTTGGCAAAGTACGCTTATGAGAACGAGATGATTACCTACGAGGTCGCCGCCGTTATCAAAGAGTACCCTCAATCATTCTTGAAGTTCAACGCATTGGCAGGTACTACCTCCCAATTCAATGGCGGCCCTACCTTATTACTGGTAAACGATCTCTTCAACATCGATACGTTCACTCAAAAACTAAAGGATGATAAGGTAGCTACTTTCAACGGAACCGGACAGTATTATTTCTATACCCTCCAAGAGAGTTATTTCCAAGAGCAAACCTATACACAAGAATACATCCCCTATATCCACCGAAACCAGAAAGACTTACTGTACGTTGGTTTGTTCTCAGCCATCCTAATCCTCGTGATCGCCTGTTTCAATTATGCCAACCTAAGTTTCTCCCGCATTTTGCAACAGGTAAGGATGATCTACACCCAGAAGGTGATGGGAGCATCGGCTGGGCAAATCCATCGCCAGCTATTCTTGGATACTTTCCTTACCGTGCTGATCGCTTTCTTTTTATCCTTGTTCCTTACACTAGATTTCCTGCCGGCTTTCAACCGGATCGTTTCCGGACGTATCTCCTTGGGATTTTTCTTTAGTGGACAGGTCTTACCTGTGATCGTGGCACTCATCCTAGCTCTATCCATTATCCCCTCATTATATATGAGCCATAAGATCAACTCCCTTTCCCATTCCGAGTATAAATCATTCACCACCGGTACCCGGAAGCGGACAATCATAAGCGGGCTCTCCATCTTACAATTCGCCATCTCAATAGCTCTGGTATTCGCCACGCTAACCGTACGGCAGCAACTAACGCTCACTCAGACAAACGGTGAACGTTACCGGGACCTCATCGAAATAGCCGACTGGAGTGGGAACCATATACAGACCTTCTCTGAAGAGATCCGGCGTTATCCTTCCATAGAAGAGATGTGCCTTTCGAGAAGCGGGATCATACAGTTCAACTTGCGGACAATGGTCTTGAAAGACGAAAACGGAAACGAACTAAATTATACGCTAGGCCAATACGAAGGCGATAGTACTTTCCTAAAGGTTATGAAGATAAACATTCTTCAAGGACTCTCAGAACGAGAGGCTCTAAAACGATACAGCACACCCGTCTATATTAACGAACAGTACGCACGTTTGCTCGTGCCCAAAGGCGAGAATCCCGTGGGTAAGCCTGTCCGCCTTTACGACACTGAATTCGGGAAGATGGAAAAGGAGGGAGAACCGATAGCGATTATAGCAGGGATCGTGGAGAATCTATATACAGGAACCTTACGACAAGAGGTTTACCCTAGCTTGACCTACCTAACGCATACTCCCCCCTATAACCTCGTCCAAATCCGACTGAAAAAGGAGCACAGAGCCGAGGCTCTAGCTTTACTGCAACAAACATGGGAAAAGATCAACCCCAACGTACCTTTCGAATATCAAGATATATACGAGGAATTTATGTTATCTAACCGAAAAACGATCGAACTGGCACATTTGCTCATCATGTACTCGATCATCAGCCTCCTGCTAACCGCCTTCGGATTATTCGGCATGGCTCTCTATGCCATCCGGCAGCGTACGAAAGAAATCGGTATCCGTAAGGTAAACGGGGCTACGGCCGAGGAGATCTTGTATCTATTAAATCGTCGGTTTATCGGCTGGGTAGGGATTGCTTTCGCAATTGCCGTTCCTATCACGTGGTATTCGCTGAGTTGTTGGCTGGAGAATTTCGTATATCGGGTGGACATATCCATAGGAACATGCCTGCTATCCGGCGGTATCGTACTGATGGTTACGCTACTGACCGTAAGCAGGCATAGTTATAAGGCGGCATCCCGCAATCCGGTAAACACCTTGCGAAGCGAATAGCGAAGAGGAATATTAAACTCTATTCGCCCATTGGCAATTTACTTAACTGAGATATCGCCTGTAAATTGGAATAATCGTATTGGTAAAGGCCATCATCGGCGATCATCATCAAGGTGTTCTTAAAAGGGATTACATCGTAACCCTCCATACCTGCATAATGAACAAGCTGATTAGCCAGCAAGGTCATAGGATCTTTCGCATTGAAGACCTTTAACCCTTCGTCACAGAGGAATAAAGTACCGTTATCGATACCTAATCCTTTCGGACATTTCATGCCATAAGTAACCAGCAGGTTCGGTTGGTCCACATCACTTACGTCTATGAGCATCAGTTCATTGGTATTTTGCCCGCAAGTATTTCCGGAATGCACGGTCACATACGCTAAGTCATCCTCCACGACAACCGGATCACAACCAAAGACATGACTTACGGAAGAACGATACTTAGGCGCTAACGGATCTTCCAGCGAATAGATCAACATGCCGGTCGGAGTTCCCATGAACATCTTATCTTTATAGTTGAAAAGAGTCTCGACACCACGTTGCAACCAAATGTCGTTTGTCGTCAAGACAGGCTTGTCTCCAGACAGGTCGAAAACACACATGATATTCTGTTCTACCGTATATAAGTACTTACCATAAATAGAAAAACGAGCCATAGATCCGTTCACGCCCTGCGTGGAAGTACCCGGCGCCGCATCGTTCGCCATCAGATCACCGCCATAACTCGGATAATGGTAAATGGTTTCCTCCCGTTCCTTCGGCTCCCAACCAACCACGACACCTTTCGCTCTCGCTTCTTCCGAATAACACATATTATAATCGAACCCATAGCCATTCTCTATGGTCGGAAGCGCATAACGGAAAGCGTTCTCCACACGACCTTCCAATTCAGGTCTCTCCGGATCGGAGATATCGAACCAGACCAGATCCACATACGAATCCGCATACAATTTATCATCCTTGATCGAGAGATCCTCGTTACCGATCAACTCTACAAAGCCCACTATCCGGGGAGATGCCGGATTCCTGTTATCCACGATATGGATGCCCTTATCCGGGGAAGAAATATACAGGTAATCCTTATAGAAACAGATCTTTCCCCGCTTGGTGATTGGCACCACCTCATCCGTCACCTTCACTGAATTCCGAAACTCGGAGATCGACATGAATACCGGTTCGTTGATAGCATACCGCACGACCTCCACTCTCACTCCATCATCCTTGCATCCCATTAAGACGCAAAGGCTAAAGGCAAACGCCCAATAAAAAAGTTTCCGCATAATTATAATAGATTTAATCATTAAAAAGCATATCGTATACCTGCGCTCAACCCAAATCCCAACGGCTTGTCCGTACGAATACTAGCCGGTTGATCACAGTCGAAATAATGGGAGAAGCGAGGCTCTAAATAGAGACTCCAATCCCCATAGAAACGATAAGCGGCACCGACCGAGGCATTCACGGACCATTGCATACCGTGGATGCCCTCCTTTTTGCTCTTGGAGATAGTCGTTCCGTTTCCGGCGATATAGCCACTATACACGGCCTGCAAACCCTTCTCCATCATAAAGCCTCCGGAGAGATAGACATTCCATCGCTGATTCTTCCATAAATAAACCACCAGATTCAAGGGAATACCCAGATAATGCAAAGACGATTTCACCTCCGACGGGCAATCCCCTCCCCTCTTGAATGTAGTGGATAAATACGTATACATCAATCCACTTTCCACCGCTATACGCCGGCTCAAATCCTTCCGTACCGTAAAACCGAAAGATATCGGAAGGGAGTAGCTAACGTCCGGATAAGATTCGAACGAACGATTATCCAAGAAGTTCTCATCCACCTTAGAACTCCGTAATACCGGGGCATTACGGAATGAGGCCGTTTGGGGAGGCGTATTACCACTCTCCTTTTCATCATCGTCTTTATCCGGCTTATCCGGATCGGGGCTTCCTGCCGAATTATTCATATCTCCCGGAGAAGAAGCATCGCCATAACTCATATCCGTATTTAAAAAGCTATCTACATAACCACTAGAGCCAACGGCGGCCGCCAATAACCACTTGTTCCGTTTACTCTTCTTGGCTTTCTTTTTCAAAGAGGCTTTTCGTCGGGGACTCCGTTCGCCTTCCGGTAGAGGAACCGTAGAGTCACCTCGCTTAACGACTATGTCCGTCGAATCCTCGGACGCCTCCTCCTTCACAGACGGTTCTTCTACGATAGCCGCAATCGCATCCTTCTCAATAATCTCGATAGTCTCACACTTCTCATCCTCCCGAATCGTTTCCTTTTCCCCGACAATAGCGGAAAGCTTAGCCTTTTTTTCCCATTTCAGCACTTTCGCTATACGTTTCTTTACAGGCTCTACAGGTAAAACGGGATGCTCCGAAAGAATATTCATTTCCTCCGCTTTCTCCGATATCTCTTTCTGAAAGGGGCTCAATTCCTCCAATGGCATCTTCTCCGGGGAAGGTAGCAGCCAAATAACCAAAGCCAGCACTGCGGCGGCGGCCAAGCCTCCCGTCCACAACCAACCCCGTGATCTCGCTCTCCGGTTCATCCGGGCCTCCACCTCATCCCAGCAGCCGGCATCTACCGGCAACCGGTGCTCTTCCAAGCGCTGCCGCATATAGCCGCTGAAATCATCCAGCCGTTCGTTATGATCCTTATCGTCCCGCATTTTCATGCCTTATTAAAGATTGTACACTCTTTTGCAAAGCGTTCCTCGCCCGGATAAACTGGGAGCGGGAAGTCGCCTCCTGTACATGCAGCATCTCGGCGATCTCGCTATGCGTATATCCCTCTATTGCATATAAGTTGAAGACCGTACGATATCCCGGCGGCAATTGGGCCACGCAAGCCAACAAGTCGTCCGCCGATAAACGGTCCAATACGGAATAGTTGATATCTTCCAAACTGTCGTCATAGCCGTCCAGACCTACACTTAGCCTCGTGTTCTCTGAAGACCGGAGATATTCAAGAGCCGTAGTGACAAAGATCCGCCGTATCCATCCCCCGAAAGCCCCGGAGCCGGAATACGACCGGATCTTCGTAAATATCTTCACGAACCCGTCCTGCAGAAGATCACGGGCCGTCTCCCTGTCACCCACGTAACGCATGCAAACACTCATCATAGCAGGAGCATATTGCTCGTACAATTCCTTACGAGCCCATGATTCGCCTCGCATACATCCATCGATTAACAGTTGTTCATCCATAAGTACTTATGCTCTCTATTATATGGATGAAATAGGTATCCTAAAAGTTGCATCTTATTCAAAAAAAAATTACCTTCACATCAAAAATAGGAGGAGAGTGTATGAGACGAGGATTATTTATATTCATGGCATGGATATGTGTCGTTGGAATTCAGGCACAGTCTGACTTTTCGTTTATTTTAAATAAAGAAGGTAAAATCATCGTCCTGCCTAAAAACAAGACGTATGAGTTGAACATCCCGAAAGCCTCTTATAAGACATTTACCCCTGCGGGGATACGGGATATCGATATTAAATTGCGGGAGTTCACGCCCGATATTCCCCATACGTCCCTACAAGAGCGTCCGATGGATATGCAGATATCTTCCGCCGCCTATCAGCCATTCTTTAACGTATATACCCCGATGCTTCGGGAGGTATCGCCAATGGCGTTGGATTTCAATGAGACTTATATGAAACGGCTAAACGAGAGCTTCGATCTTATCGCTAACGGTGTTCAATATACATGGCCGGGAGTCGGAGGCATGACGATCATGAACGGGGGTATTTCTTGGCACAGCGGCAATTGGAGTCTTTATGGCGGAGGATTCGGTGGTCGTTTCTTTAGTCCCTTCAACCCTAGTCCCGGAATAACAGCGGGCGCAAACGTACAAGTGGAATATCAACCTACGGACTGGTTGAAACTGAAAGGCTGGGGACAATACGCTTATTACGCCGACGAGTACAACAACCCCCATATGCTCAGGAATCCCTTTTTCTACCATACCCAAGTGGGCGGCTCAATGGAGTTCAAGGTTACTGATAATTTCTGGATGGGAGCCGGTATCAACTATGAATACAACCCGGTACGACGGAAAATGGAACCACAGTTCCTAGTCTATCCCGTCTTCAGATCGGGCCGCTTCAAGATTGGAATGTGAGGAAGACGTTATTTCCGTCTCAAACATTCCTACGTGGCAACTGCCTAGGATACCGACGCCACCGTCTATATTGCTAAATACACGGATCGGTTCGGCCAGACCGCCATCGATCAAAAGGTTCGAAACTGAATCCGTGTCTTTATCTTGCAAAACTTTCAGATATCGATAGTATTCCGCCGAGATAGCATATAGGTGTACCCGTAGGTGCTTGGGAGGAATCGGAAGGAAATCTTCCTCATTTAGATCTTCCAGCCCTATCGAATCCGGGACTACTTTTAGCGGATATGATCCATAATAAGGTTCATTATAATACTCATCCGTTAAGTGCAAGGTATATTCTTGCCCGTTTATTAACTCATCCGAAAAGACCTTTCCATCATACCCATACATCCAGTCATTGCCAAAGATTTGATCCAAGGCTGTCAACGATTGGCCAAAAACAGGTTCAGTCGCATAGTTCGGACTCACCGAGAACCATTTATATTCTCCCGTATATTCCTTAGCCATACCATCAAAAACAGGAATGCCCTCTTCCATGCGGAGTAAATAATAATTCTCCTCGGCAGGGTTATCTTTGAGCGTTACCTGATAAATCGCATTCTGGCGAGCAGAACCAAAAGAGCCAGCTACCGTAGCATAGGTTACCCCCGCTTTCAAGACCTGAGCAGGCTCAGGCATGACCGTCTCAGCACTCGCCACACCATATTCCGGATAAGAGGCTTCCACACGGATGCGATCTCCTTTCACCGGTATAAAATCAGACTTGAAATAACCTTTCGTGTTAAATGCCTCATCCCCCTCTTGAAAGCTCATACGCTCTTTAAAAACGCCATTCACGAATAAATTCACCTCGGCTTTATCCAAAGTCACGTTCGGATGATCATCCGTAAAAAACCAAGTACGGGAGACACTTACGGTTAAGGATTCGCCGGTTATAGCGACACAGTTCACTACCAAGGTAGGATTCGGCCGTAAGGATTCAAGGTCGATCTCCTTGACACAAGACATCAAACCAGACAAGCTTACTATACAAATCGTATTTATCAAGATACTCTTTATCTGTTTCATCTTCCTAGAATTTATAAGTATATGATATAGAAGGTATGATAGGCATAATACCTATCAACTTAAAACAAGGTTTTCTATTACCGCTATAGGGAGAAGAAGAACCCGGGACTAAATTATTCGTTCGTTCCCAGCTATCACTTTTATAGACCATAAACGGATTCATCCGGCTATATACATTATAAATACTGATATTCCAGATGCCCATTCGTCCCTTCTTCTTCGGACGGTAAATATTAAGTCCCAAATCCAGACGATGATAAGCCGGCATCTGGTAATTATTACGACGTGTATACAAATCCACCACTTCCCCGGATGGTTCCCACCAGTTATCCATCTTATATTGGTTGGAAATAGTAAGCGTACCTGCTTGCTCATAACTCTCCAACGACAAGGTCATTCGATTGCCGGAAGTATACGTCCAAGCGGCTGTCAGTTCCACCTTATCCGACAGTTTATGCGAAACCACGATATTCAGCTTATGCCGGTTATCGTAACGTGCCGGAAAGCGTCGCCCGTTATCGATCTCATCGAAACGCCGATCCGACCATGAAAGTGTATATCCTATCCAACCGGTCGTACGTCCGCTTTCCTTGCGAGCCAAGAACTCCACGCCATACGAACGTCCCTTGCCGACCGCCATTTTTTCCTCCCAAGCCGCCGTACCGGGCAAGAAGGAATAGCCGTCTTTATAATCCAACAGGTTCTTCATCCATTTATAATACCCCTCCACCGAGAAACTATAAGAACGCATCAGATTATAATAGAAACCAGCGGAGACTTGATCGCTGATTAAAGGTTTCAACTTACGGGTAACAGGCATCCACGCATCCGTCGGCAAATTTATATAACTGTTGCCCAATAAATGGATATATTGCCCCATACGGGCGTATGAGGCTTTGAAGCTAAGATCGTCACGTAGCAACCATCTCAAGGAAGCGCGAGGCTCCAATAAGGTATAAGCCTTCCGCTCCACATTGAACAGGCTAAACCGAAGCCCCGCATTCAAACGCAAGCTAGGTAAGACATTCCAATCATCCTCTCCGAAGACAGCCGCCTCACGGGCCCATAGCAGATCATTCGTATATATTTTCCCTATATTCGAAAACTCCAGCATACCGGAACCGGCGGCTTTCACCTCATTATACTCCGGGCGGAAACGGTGCATCAAGAAATCCCCTCCAAAACGAATCACATGCGACGTAAAAGGCGTGTAATCAAAAGAGGAACGGACGCCCATATCCAAGATAGAGGTAGAACTACTCGTTTCCGATGAAGAAGAGAGATAATTATCTTCTCCTTCCACACCATAATTATATTCTTTTGAACTCCGTACATTCGAGCGATACCGTGAAAAGACCCCGGAAACCCGTCCGAACAAACGGTTATTGAAGACATAAGTCCAGCCCAAGGTTCCCATCAAATTACCCCAACGCAGCGATGAATGGGTACCATCCGTATAAGGGACTTGCTCTTCTTTTGTTGAGAAATCCATTCCCCCTCCTTTTAATACATCATTCCCGTTATATAAGCTGAAAAACATCCGGCTGCGATCGCTGAAACGATGATTAAGCTTTAAATTCAAATCGTGAAAAGCGTAACGAAGGTTGATCCGGCTCCCGTTCTTTTTTATGACCCTGTTTACGATCGCTATCGTCGGGGCAGAGAATACATCCAGCCACGAGCGTCTAAGCGCTATCTGAAAAGCCGTGCGATCCTTGATGATAGGGCCTTCCATGCTCAGATTACCGGAGATCAGCCCGATCGTAGCGCTACCATGGTACTCTTTCATATTGCCCTCTTTGGTATGGACATCTACCACAGACGAGAGTCGCCCGCCATATCTCGCAGGGAAACCCGCCTTGAAAAAGTCCAGATTACGGATCGCCTCCGGATTGAAAGCGGAGAATAGCCCGCCGACATGATTGATCTGGTAAACCGGATTACCGTCTATCAAAAACAGATTTCCATCTTGGTCGCCGCCACGAACATATAAAGCGGCCAGTCCCTCTGTCCCACTGGCTACACCCGGAGTCAGTTGCAAGGTCTTCACGATATCGGACTCACCAAACAGGGTCGGTGTCGCCTTGATCGTCTTCTGGCTAAACCCCATCGTTCCCATCAAGGTGTTATTTACAGACAAACGATCCCGCTCCGAAGCGGTAACTACCACTTCCTCCAGACGAGCGTTCGGACGCAACTCAATATTTAACAAAGTATCCCTATCCAATTCCGTGAAATTAAAGGAACAGCTCTCATAGCCAATGTAAGAAGCATGCAAGCGGATATTCCCCGGCGGAAGCGTCAAACTGAAAAAACCATAGCTATTCGTAGCCGAGCCTTTCCGGCTGGCGACCTCATAAACAGAGGCTCCGATCAGAGACTCCGAGGACGCTTGGTCCCTCACGAAGCCGCTGATCGTTACCTGTCTCTGTCTACGCTTCAGAATCACGATCTTTCCACTCACCTTATACACGATCGGATACGACTCGAACAAGCGGGTCAAACAATCCGTCAATGTCTCATCTTTCACTTGGAAACTGATCTTCGGAAGCTCTTTCAACAAAGAAGACTCATACGAGAAGGTCACGCCCGCCTGTCTTTCGATCTCTGACAAGACCTCCGGCAACGAAACCTCCTTCATACGCAACGTAATCCGGGGATCATCCTTCGTCTTGGCTGATTGGGCCAAGAGGTCTGGAACAGGCATAAAAATCATCCAGCAAAAAATGGCCATAAGCCATTTATTCATCCACTCTGTCATCATTCTACTTCATTGAATTCATTTATAAGACAAGATTTCCTAAAATACCCCTATCCGAGAAGGGTCTTTTTCGGCGTAGCCCACTGCCTACTGTACACTGTATCCGTCCCAAGGATTCCAAGAAGGAGGTACCGTATCTCTCCGCATCGTGATACGCGATTTATCCTCTTGATATCCGGCGACAATCCCAAAGCCGTTCTCCACATTCGAATACGTATCGGCAGGCTCTATCAACGCCCCGAAATTCGCGTCGCCGATCGTGATAGAGTACCCCCTCATAATCTTCATATATCGATAATAATCCTCGGAGATAGACAACAGGCGCACATCGTAATGAACGTCCATAGAAAGGGTATCACTCTCATACGAGTATTCAACAGGAAAAACAGAAACCTTAATAGCATTCGTATTAACCAGATCCTCCCCTCTAAATACACCCATACAGTAACGCCCATCCATCTGGCTCGTGATAGGACTACCTCCAAAAGAGTGGAAAACAGGATCCTCATAATCCACGCTAAAACCAGAATAATACCAACTATATCCTCCTAAGCTACGGAAAGAGGTTACGGTACGGGTACTATCCCCCTTCCGGAAGTCCAAGATCTGCTCCACGATTAAACGATAATAGGAATCCGTCTCAACCCCGATTTTAACAGAGAAACGCAGATATTCGGCATAGTAGGCAGAAGATCGATAGGATAAGGTATCCACCTCATAAATCCGTGCCCGACCGGGGATACGAGTTTCCCCGGATACCGGCTCATACCCATCGGCCTCGGCCTCTATACGCAAACAATCCCCCTGTCTCACGAAACAACCGGGCAGAACATATTGCCCCCGTGAATGTATAGAATCTTCCGGCAGGTCATCATTGCGCATAAGACCTTGAAACTCATCATTGACATAGACACGGACTTTTGCGTCGGATAGCTCAAAATCGGGAACGCTATCCATGATAAACCATGTTTTCGAGAGATGAGCACACACCTCCTTTCCGGGACATACCGATGCGTTCAGTACAATCCGATCCGGTAGATCCTCCAAATCAATCCCCACATCCCGAACGCAAGAGACCATCAATAATCCTAACACAAACAGGTAAGGTAAATATCTTTTCATAAGCTAGAATTTATAAGTATAAGAAACCGAGGGCATGCAATAGAACAAAATCGTCTCCTGTAGCACCACCTGATATCGCTGATTTATATCCTGGTTTACCATAACCTCCGTCATGAAGGGATTCGGTTTCAAATACGTATTGTATATGCTTATGTTCCAAATCCCCATCCGACCCTTCTTTTTATATCGATAAAAATTCACGCCCAGATCCAAACGGTGATAAGGAGACAATTGATAATTATTACGAGCGCTCAAACCTGAATTCATCGGTCTGTATGAATCTACTCCGGCATACCCGTTCTCTTTCTGATAAATCGGAGACAGATATTTATACTCCGGCAAGCTAATATGGTTTCCTGAGGCGAACACCCAAGCCGCCGTTAACTCCACCTTCCGGGATAACTTACGCGAAACGACCACATTCACCTTATGCCGGTTGTCGAAGCGAAACGGGAAATGACGCCCCTTATTCACGGAACCATCCGGAAACCACCGATCCGACCAAGAAAGCGTATACCCGATCCATCCGGTTGTCTTCCCATTTGTCTTTTGCGCCATAAACTCCACACCGTAGGTCTTACCCTTTCCCAAACCAACCCGGTCTTCCCAACCGGAGAAATGTGTCTCAACCGGCCAATGATCCTTATAATCAATCAAGTTATTCAACCGTTTATAATACCCCTCGATCGAGAAATCATACATCCGTTTCAGATTATAATAAAGCCCGGCAGTAATCTGGTGAGAACTCATCGGAGGGACTTGCTCCGTCACCGGGACCCAAATATCCGTAGGTTGGTTCACATAGGTATTCGATAATAAGTGGACATATTGGTTCATCTTACTGTAGGATATCTTCGCCGATAGATCCGGACGAAGTAAATAACGTGCCGACAAACGAGGCTGAAAAGAATGATAGATCTCATTCTCTACATGAAACAAGGTATACCGCAATCCGGCATTCACCCGCAAGCGATCCGTGACCCGCATCTCATCCTCGGCAAACAAAGAGAACTCATGCCCTTTTATCAAGGAATAATCATACAAAAGCTCATATACAGGATTCACTAACGAATCGTTCACCCAAGACCGTTGCTGGCTATTCTCCGGACGAAAATTATGAAATAAGTAATCCGTGCCCATCCGTATCCGGTGATTCACTGAAGGACTGTAATCCACCGACAAACGTACGCTCAGATCCTCCATCTCCGATTTATAGTAGCTCTCTCGTTTGAACGATTCTTTTCCCTCCTTACCTGCATAAATTTCATATCCCCCCACTTCCTGCCGGATATGAGAACGAAAACGGCTGTAACCCACCATCAAATTACCAAACAGTTTTTGCCCGAACACGTAGTTCCATCCAGCAGAGCCGATCAAGTTTCCCCAACGCCACAGAAACATATCCTCAGAATCCCCATTCTTCTCCTTACTCCCTTGCCTGAAAGCATCTTGCCCCATATAAAAGCTCAGATAGGCACGGCTCCGATCCGAGAAAGAGTGGTTGAGTTTCGCATTAATATCGAAGAAATGATAACCGAAAACATCTTTGATACTACTGTTCTTATTGACTACAGCCAAAGCCGTCCCTGTTATCAAATCCAACCACGTACGGCGTACCGAGACATTAAACGAGGAGCGATCCTTAACAATCGGCCCCTCCAGATTGGCCCGTGCGGAAAGCAAACCCACGGAGATATTCCCGTGATACTCCTGCCGGTTACCGTCATTCATACGGACATCTACAACCGACGAGAGCCTTCCGCCGTATTCCGCCGGAAAGCTCCCTTTATAAAACCGGGTATTCTTTATCGCGTCCGGGTTGAACGCCGAGAAAACCCCCAACAAATGGTTCACATGATAGACCGGATTTCCATCCAGCAGATACAAATTCTCATCGGCCCCGCCCCCACGCACATACAAGCCGGTCATTCCCTCGGTGCCTACCGCCACGCCCGGCAACTGCTGTAAGGTCTTCACCAGATCCGCCTCCCCCAGCAAAGCGGGCATCGACTTCACCCGCTCGGCAGGTACGTCGATCACCCCCGCACGGCTACTCAATATCTCGTAGCGAGGCCGGGTCCCCCGAATAACGACCTCGCCTAACGAGGCCAATGACCTCAACGGGAAGTCGATCATCGTATCCCTTTGCAAATCGATCTCTATCTCCATCGCCTTAAAGCCCACATACGAGGCCCTAAGGCGAACCTTACCGGGTGGAAGTATCAAGCTGTAAAAGCCGTAATTATTAGACATCGTCCCTCCCCTCGAACTTTTCACCAGAACCGAGGCCCCCAACAAACTCTCATACGAGGCTGAATCCCTGACGAATCCGCTGATCGTATATTGACGGGGCTTTCGCTTTAAGATGATATATTGCCCCGTAACCCGATAGATAATCGGTAATGGGGAAAATAAGCGCTTCAAGCAGTACGACAAGGATTCATCCCGGACCGACAGGGAAACCTCTGGCAGCTCTTTCAGCAGAGAGGACTCGTACGAGAAGAACAATCCGGTTTGTTTCTCAAGCTCCATCAATATATCCAACAGGGGAACCTGCCGCATATCCAACGTAACCGTGGGCGTAGGTTCGGGCATCTGCGCATATAGATGTCCCATCCAACCGGGAAGCAAAAGAATCCCTATCAGCCATACAACAATAGATCTCATAAATGATCTGATTTTATTTCTTCGAAGTGGAAACCAAACGTGCGTCCAATGTCTGGTTAACAACCTGCAAGACATCCTCCAAAGGCAGATTATTAAAAGTAGCGGTCAATCTCGCTCCCTCATTCTTTGTCTGGTTCGCAATCTTGACTTGATAATAATCACTCAAGTCCTCAATCACCTTATCCAGCGGTGTCTCCATAAAACGAAGTTGCCCTGTCCTCCAAGCCAACTTGTTCACGTCTTCTTCCGTCACTACCGTTATCTCCTTGTTCTCCATAGAATACTGAGCCGACATTCCAGCGGTAAGTATCACATTCTCCTTTTCCTCCCCGGCGGTAAAACATACCTTGCCGGTAACTACATTGACTTCCGTAACGGTAGGCTTCTCATCTATCTGGAAACTTGTTCCCAACACCGTAACTTCCGTTTGGCTCGTTTTCACTGAGAAAGGGCGTGCCTCATTCCTCGTCACTTGGAAAAAGGCCTTTCCATTCATCTCCACGGCACGCCTCTCTTTATCATATCTCTTCGCGTCATACCGGATCCATGAATCGCCGGCCAAAGCGACCAAGGTACTATCCGGAAGGTAAACATCTTTCATTTGTCCGGGGGCGGTAGTAATCGCTACCCAATCCGGGGCGTTTCTCTCTATCGTAAACCATGTCCCCAGACCTACGAGCACTAACACGACAGCAGCCGCCCCGATCCAATACCGGCGAAACGAGACCTTCCGGCTAATCACATGCTCAGAAGCGAACTTCTGCCATGCCTTATCCGGGTCAAGGCTTCCTTCCCGATAGCGTTTCGCTACGAAACGGATGCGTTGTTCTAATTTATTGCCATGCTCGTTATTCATTACTATTCCTTTTATTTAATAAGTCCTTCCAGTCTCATACCATTGGAATCCGACATTTGGGGCCTGCCCCTTCTTCAATGGAACTCCCACGCTCATACTCGGCGAGATCCTAGACGATACGCAAACCATCGCTTTCATCCTATTTTCTCTTTAAAATGTGTATCCCAAGGTAAAACTAGCCGTATGATAGTTCAGGCCTATGTTATAAGCATATCCCTTGTATTGCTTATCTACACCAAGATCATAGCCAACCTTGAAAGCGACCCGTTTCACCTCTATACCAGCCTCTATGGTAGCTCCCCAGTCAAAACGAGGCGCTACCGCATATCCTTGGCCGGGATTAAACGGGTTATATGATATTTCCTTATTATAGGGCAGCTTTCCTTTTAAAGAATAATCACTTTCCTCATACGTCACTTTTCCTCCCAAGCCAACCGCCAAATAGGGACCGACCGCCAAATGTAACCGAACATCCTTACTTACCTGCCAATCGAAACGAGCCAAGATCGGTAATTGGATATATTCACGATGTTCCTTCTGGCTGCGATGCCTTATACCTTCTACATCAAAATCCTTAATGCCATAGATATCTGAGCTAACAGAACCATTACCATAATAGCCATTGCCATAATAACCATTGCCATAACTCCAATTATTCAGACCGCTAAACGAAGGATAAAGAAACAGGCTCGTGTTTTCTCGCCCTCCATACCGATTCTCACTCGTCCCATAAATCTCATCGTAAGACAACAGCCCCTTCCCCCGTCGCACATAGTACAAACCGGATTGAAGCGAGAACCAGCCCGATCCGAATGTATAAGAGACCGCAGCCCCAGCCTTAAAGCCTACCTTAGCGACATCTCCCTTATACTTTGTCACGTTCATACCGGCTTCCGGCGTCACTTTCCATTGCGCTTGGGCCGAGATCACGCACGTCATCAACATCACAAATACCACCAACTTCCTCATACACTCTCCATGCTTTAATGAAATAAACAAGTAACCTTTATCTCTAAGACAGAGAAATATGAAAAACCCCCATTCCTTTCTATAAAATTTATCCGAAAAAGAACATATAAACACGGATAGCGGTCTCTCGCAAAGCTTTCAATGCCTTGCTCATCTGGTTCTCAACCGTTTTTACCGATAAATTCAATTCCTCTGCGATCTCTTGGTATTTCAAGCCATCCCGTTTGGATAACAAGAAAATCTTCTTCCGTTCGGGAGGTAACCGATCGATAGCGTCCCACAGGCGGGCGTCACGCTCCGATCGCAGGATGTCTTCCTCTTCCGAGGTATCTTCTACGTCGGGTAACTGCTCGGTAGCCTCAGCGTTTACGGGTTGTGAGGTAAATGAAAGAGAACGGTTCCTCACCGCTTGATATAAATAAGCCTTGAGATTCCCGATCACATTACCAGCCCGGTTCTTATCCCATACATCCGCAAAGGCCTGTTGCACGATATCCTCGGCATCGTCTACCTGATCGGTATAACGAAGCGCAAACAAACACAAGGGCTTATATAAACTCTTGAAATGATGTTCAAATTCTTGGGTGGTAATAGCAGCCATACGTTTGTTATCTGTAACTATTCACCGCAAAGTAACAACCTTTTCTTTTTAACAAATCGCTTTTCAGGTTCTTTATAATGGTTTTAATAAAAAGAAAGCGTTTAAGGACTTATCCCTAAACGCTTTTTCTTATTTTTAATTAATAAGCATCAATATGGACGAAAACCAATAATCTGGCGTACCTCATTTAAAGTCTTAGAAGCGCTCTCACGAGCTTTCTCCGCACCCATACGGGCTACCTTATCCAGATATTCCGTATTGGCGGCCATATCCAAGATACGCTCACGGATCGGAGCGCAGAACTTATTGATATCCTCGGCCAACTGCTTTTTCATATCGCCGTAACGGATCTCGCAATTGTTGTATTTCTCATTAAAGAAATCATAGGTCTCTTTCTCGGAGACAATTTCCATCATCGTGAATAAATTGGCGATCGGCTCGGGCTTCACGCTATTCGGCTCGGTTGGTCCCGCATCAGAAACCGCTTTCATAACCTTCTTCTTGATTGTTTTCTCATCATCGATCAAGTAGATCGCGTTACCCTCACTCTTGCCCATCTTACCGGAACCATCCAAGCCCGGTACTTTCACGGACTTATTGCCCAAATGGAACGAAGCTGGTTCCGGGAAGAAATCTACTCCATAGGTAGAATTGAAACGGCGGGCGAAACGACGAGCCATTTCCATATTCTGCTCCTGATCCTTACCTACAGGAACCTTCAACGCCTTATGGATAATAATATCGGCGGCCATCAAGGTCGGGTAAGTCAACAAACCAGCGCTTACGCTATGTTTATTACCTTCATTAAAAATCTCTTTCTCTACATCGCCTTCACATCCTTCCCGGCTGATATGCAACTGCTGACGGGCCTTATCCTTAAAGGAAGCCGTACGCATCAACTCGCCGATACCGGCGTTCATATTCAAATATAGATACAACTCTACCACCTCCGGCACATCGCTCTGAATATAAATGGTAGCTTTTTCCGGATCGATACCACAAGCCAGATATTCCGAGAGGATCGTCTTTACGCTATTTCGTATATTGTCAGGATGCGGGTGAGTAGTCAACGAATGCCAATCAGCGATAAAGAAGAAGCAATTATACTCATCTTGCATCCGCAAGAAACTCTTTACCGCGCCAAAGTAATTGCCTAGATGCAGATTACCTGTTGGTCTGATTCCACTTACTACTGTTTCCATGTCTTGTTATTTTTAGTTTTCAAGTGGCGGCAAAGATAGTAATATTCTCACAATATACATATATTATATGCCGCAGATCAGGGCAACCGCACCAAAATTCC
>JAAGKN010000241.1_pt1 | contig 64324 bp, 69 predicted proteins | sample 6206371 | NCBI WGS metagenome assembly JAAGKN01 (sample SAMN11533720, study PRJNA540317) | gut metagenome | isolation source: fecal pellets from male and female animal of same cohort | host: Peromyscus leucopus | place: USA:CA | collected 2017
CGCCGAAACTGACGGCGACATCGAGGAGGCCGTTGAAATCCTCCGCAAGAAGGGCCAGGCCGTAGCCGCCAAGCGCGAAGACCGCCAGGCTGCCGAAGGCTGCGTGCTCGCCAAGAACGAAGGCAACTTCGCCGCTATCCTCGCTCTCAACTGCGAGACCGACTTCGTTGCCAAGAACGCAGGCTTCGTACCCTCGCCAAGCAGCTCCTCGACCTCGCAGTGGCCAACCGCTGCAAGACTGTCGACGAACTCAAGGCTCTCACCGTCGACGGCCAGACCGTAGCCGACCTCATCACCGAGGAGAGCGGCAAGACCGGCGAAAAGACCGAAATCGGCGCATACGAAGTAGTTGAGGCTCCCACCACCGCAGCCTACAACCACTTCAACAACAAGCTCGCCGCCATCGTAGGCTTCAACCTCGAGGGTGTTGACGCCCAGGTCGGCCGCGAAGTCTGCATGCAGATCGCTTCGATGAACCCCGTGGCTTGCAGCCGCAACGACGTTCCCCAGGCCACCATCGACCAGGAGATCGCCGTTGCTGTCGAGAAGACCAAGCAGGAGCAGGTGCGCAAGGCTGTTGAAGCCGCCCTCAAGAAGGCCGGTCTCAACCCCAACCACTTCGACTCCGAGGACCACATCGAGAGCAACATCTCCAAGGGCTGGATCACCGAGGAAGATGCAGCCAAGGGTCGCGAGATCATGAAAGAGACTGCCGAAGCAAAGGCTGCCAACCTCCCCGAAGCGATGATCCAGAACATCGCCAACGGTCGTCTCAACAAGTTCTTCAAGGAGATCTGCCTCATGGAGCAGGAATACGTTCAGGACAGCAAGCTCACCGTGGGCCAGTTCCTCGACCAGTCTCAGAAGGGTCTCGTTGTTGTTGACTTCAAGCGCGTCAACCTCAACGAGGACTAATCCCGGGTCCCATACCCGGTAATACAGCGAATCCGACGGATTTTTCCGCCGGATTCGTTTGCATTTGCAGGTATCAATGTTATTTTGTACTTTTGTAGAGTTATGCTATGGAAGTCGGTTTTGACTCACCGGCCTGTTTTTAAGGTAAATACAATTAGGATACAGATATGGAACAATTGACCCAAAAGCTCGGTTCGGGCGAGATGGTTATTCAGGAACTTCCCGTGCCCCAGCTCTCTGCCGGCATGGTGCTGGTGAAGAATCATTATTCGCTCATAAGCGCGGGCACTGAAGGTTCGACCGTAAAAGCTGCACGCAAGAGTCTGATAGGCAAGGCTAAGGAACGCCCCCAGCAGGTCAAGCAGGTGCTTGAGAAGCTGCGCCAGCAAGGCGTGGTACAGACCTATCGCGCCGTGATGAAGAAGCTCGACGCCTATTCTCCGCTGGGCTACAGTTCGGCCGGCGAGGTCATAGCCGTTGCCGACGACGTAACGGAGTTCAAGGTGGGCGACCTTGTGGCCTGTGCGGGAGCCGGTTATGCCAATCATGCCGAAGTGGTCAGTGTTCCCGTCAATCTCTGCGTCAAGCTCTCGCCGGATGCCGACCTTGCCAAGGCCTGCTACAACACGCTCGGCGCGATAGCGCTGCAGGGTGTGCGCCAGGCCGACATGCGCCTGGGCGAGACCTGCGCCGTCATCGGCCTCGGTCTGATAGGCCAGCTGGCGTGTCTTGAGCTGCGCGCTTCAGGTGTCAATGTCGTGGGCATAGACGTGTCTCCGGCCGCGGTGCGTACCGCTGCCGAGCACTGTGCCGACCTTGCCATCGCACGCAACGAACCCGGAATCAAGGACCGCATCCTCGATTATACCGACGGCCGCGGAGTTGACGCGGTCATCATCGCCGCCGCCACATCGAGTCTCGACCCCGTGAATTTCGCAGGCTCCATCTGTCGCAGAAAAGGTCGCGTAATCGTGCTCGGCGCCGTGCCGACGGGTTTCGACCGCGAGCCCGACTACTATAAGAAGGAGCTCGAGCTGCGCATGTCGTGCTCCTACGGTCCCGGCCGTTACGACCTCAACTACGAGGAGAAAGGCCAGGACTATCCCGCGGCCTACGTGCGCTGGACAGAGAAGCGCAACATGCAGGCTTTTCAGCAGCTGATACAGAGCGGCCGCCTCGACCCGGCGTATCTTACGACCCACGTGTTCAAGTTTGAAGAGGCGCCCGGTGCCTACGACATTGTGCTGAAGCGCTCCGAGCCCTTCCTCGGCATATTGCTTGAATATGACGTGACCAAGGACCATAAGGCCAACACCATAGCTACGGGTGAGTTCACACCTACCGATGCTCCCGGCATCGCTTTTATCGGCGCGGGCTCCTACGCGCAGGGCAACCTCCTGCCCAATCTGCCCGACCTGTCGGCGGCGAGCCGCATAGCCGTGATGACCAATTCGGGCACCACGTCCAAGCGTGTGGCCGAGAAATTCCACTTTGAAAAGTGTACGTCGGACGAGAACGTGATACTCTCCGACCCGAGAATCAACACCGTGTTCATCACGACGCGCCACGACACCCATGCGCGCTATGTAATCGACGCTCTCCGCGCCGGAAAGAACGTCTACGTCGAGAAGCCGCTGTGCCTCACGCTCGACGAGCTGATGGAGATAGAGAGCCTGACGGCAGAGAAGGGCAAGGGCGTGATGATTGGCTTCAACCGCCGCTTTTCTCCCTTCGCCAGGATGCTGAAGAAGCGCCTCGGCTCGGGCAAGATGTCGATGCTCTACCGCATCAATGCCGGCTCGATTCCGTCGTCGCACTGGATTCAGGATCCGACCGTCGGCGGCGGCCGCATCATCGGCGAGGTATGCCACTTCGTCGACCTTATGACATACATGTGCGGTTCCAATCCCGTGAAGGTGAGCGCTTCGGCGCTTCCCGACCCGGAGGGCCTGAACGACACGGTCAACATTCTCGTCAGCTTCGCCAACGGCTCGACGGGCGTGATAGCCTACTATGCCAACGGCTCCAAATCGCTCCCGAAGGAGTATTTCGAAGCCTATCATGCCGGCATCACGGGCATCATCCACGATTTCCGCCGTGCGGAGATTTATGGCGGCAAGACCGAGAAGCTGAAGAAGGCCAATCAGGACAAGGGCCAACCCGAGATGATGCGCGAGTTCTTCGCCGACCTCGCCGACGGCAAGCTGCCGATACCCCTCGACCAGATTTTCTCCGTGACAAAGGCCACTTTCGCAGTACTCGAATCGCTGCGTGAAGACGGCATGCCCATCCTCATAAAGTGAAGAAAAAGCCGGCAATGACGTCAGACAGGCAGATACTCAGGCACGTTCTGTTCATTGGGCCTCACCTGAAAAACCGCGGCGGCATAGCGGCGGTTCTCGAGGCCTACCGACGGAATCTGCCCGAGTTTCACATGCTGGCGACCAACAGCCTGAAGGGCACGGCGGCCGGACTGGTCAATTTTGCCCGCACTCTTATGGCCCTCGCCCCGGCCCGTCTGCTGGGCTACAGAGTGCTGGACGTCCACGGCGCAACCGGCAAGTCGTGGCGCCGCAAGTCGCTACTTATCAAGTGGGCAAAGGCGCTGGGCTACAAAGTGGTTTTCCACATCCACAGCGGCGAGTTCCGCAAGTACACGGAGGAGCGCGGGGTGGATGCTCTCAGGCCGTTGCTCAGTCGTTGCGACCGCGTGGTGTTCCTGACGGAGAAGTGGAAAGACTATGCCTACAGCACGTTCGCGCTCGGCAATGCGCTGGTACTCAACAATATTGTAGACACTCCCGCTGTAGGCCGCGAGCCGCACGGCCGTGCGGCGGATGCGCCCGTGCAGTTTGTCTACGCCGGCTGGTTTCTGAAGGAGAAAGGCGTGTTCGACCTGCTTGAGGTCATAGCGTCGCACCGGGATGAGCTTCGTGGCAAAGCCCGCGTCGTGCTCTGCGGACGTTTTAATGAAAACGCAGTGCGTGATTTCATAGCCGGACACGGCATCGCCGACATCGCCGACTTCCGCGGTTGGGTCGAAGGCGAGGCCAAGGACCGCGTGTTCAGCGAGAGCGATGTCATGGTGCTTCCGTCCTATTTCGAGGGACTGCCGATTTCGCTGTTGGAGGCCATGACCTATTCGATGCCGGTGATATCCACGCGTGTGGGTGGCATCCCGGAAATTGTGGACGAAGGCGTCAACGGCCTGCTGATAGAGCCCGGCGACCGCCGCGCGCTCTTAGACGCCATGAAGTTCTATATCGACAACCCGGAGGCCGTCACTCGCCACGGCGAGGCCGGGAAACACAGGTCGGAGGATTTCTCGCCGGCCTGCATCACGGGGCGTTTCATGCAGATATTAAGAAGTTTGTAAACAATGGAGCTCAATCATATCATCGTAGAGTACATCAGGGAATTGCTGACGAAATGGCCTACGGCCCGCAAGAAAAAGAAGCTTTATCTCGACGAATTCAAGCCCGAACTGCTCGAGCAGGCCGTGCGCAAGGCCATACGCGATGTGCCCTTCTACCACGACTATGCGCGCTATCTCGAGGGCGGTTTCGACCTGACGCGCTTCCCCATAATCAGCAAGCCCGATATAAAGGGCAAGACCGAGAGCATGGTGTCGAGGCGCGTTCCGCGTATGCTCCGCTTCATGAAACGCACGTCGGGCTCCACGGGCATACCCCTCGATGTTTACTACTCTCCCAAGGTTTTCATCGAGAAGGACCTGATATATCAGCGCCATTTCTCGACTTTCGGCAAGAATCTGCGCATCGCCCAGCTGCGTGACCACACCGACACGGGCGAATTGGTGCAGTACATCGGCAACAAGCGCTACCTGTTCTCCCCCTATTTCCTCTGCGAGGAGCGCCTCGACGAGTATCTCGATACGATGAAGCGCCTGGGCATCAACTGCCTGCACGTATATCCCTCGGCCATCACTATCTTCGCCCGCCTCATCAAGCGCCGCTACGGCACTTCGCCCCTACAGATCAAAGGCATCGTGGCCAGCAGCGAGGCCTTCTGCGCCGAAGACAAAAAGCTGGTGATGGAGGTGTTCCCGACGGCCGGACTTATCGACAATTACGGCCATAACGAGCTGGCATGTATGGCCGCCGCCGAGGGCCTCGGCCCCTTCCGCTTCTACCACAATTTCGGCTACGCCGAGCTGATAGACACGGGCGAGCGCACGCTTGGAGGCAATTCGGTGTGCGAGATCGTGGCCACGAGCATCATGAACACGGCCATGCCGATGATACGCTACGCCACGCGCGACTATGTGGAGGTCGACCCTCAGGGCCGTGTGCTGGCCATACTCGGCCGCTCGTCCGACTTCATAGTGACGAAGGCCGGAAAGCTCATTCCATGCCTGTTCCTGACGCGCAAGGAAAGCACGGCCAACGTCATCAACCGCCAGTACTGGCAGCCCGAGCCAGGCCACCTCGTGACGCGGCTCGTCGTCAACGACCGCTGGGGCGAGGCTGACCGTATCAGCATGCTCGAGGACATGCAGCGCTCGTTCAAGGATATGCTCGACTGCGACGTGCAGGCCGTGGAAAGCATAGAAAAAGACGCCCGTGGCAAGCAAAGGCGTCTTAAGCAGGACGTTGACCTCACGCCCTATCGCTGATTAAGAGTCCAACCCCCTGATTTAATAGAAATGGGTAACGGGCTCTAAATCTCCAGGCTGAAGTTGTCGGCATCGCGGGCGCAGGGCATGTAGTCGCGCACCTTGCGCAGCGCCTCGAGCGAGAAACGTGCCGTGAGCGTGCCCGGCATGAAAGCGGGGCGTCCGGCCTCGTCGAAGGCAAAGGTGCATCCCTCGTAGCTTCCGAAGGCATCGCTGCCGCCGAGATTGGCGCACACGATTGGCGCCTGGTTCTCGATGGCGCGGGCCATGAGCAGATGCTCCAGGGCGTAGACTCTGGCCACCGACCAGTTGGCCGGAAGCAGCATCAGGTCGTAGGCATAGCCGCGGTTGCGCATCCACGCCGGGAAGCGCAGGTCGTAGCACACGTTCAGGGCCACGTTCCAGCCCCGGAAAGGCACGATGAGCGTGGGCTTGCGTCCGCGCTCGAACACCAGCGCCTCCTTGCTCAGCGAGAACAGGTGGCGCTTGTCGTAGAAATCGGCGCATCCGTCGGGCTGTACGAAAAATGCTCTGTTGCGGCAGGTGCCGTCGTCGGCCAGGGCATTGAAACTGCCTGCCACGGCGCAGTCATATTCGCGGGCGAGGCGCTTCATGGCCTCCATAGTGGGCCCGTCGGACTTTTCGGCCAGCGCGCGCATCTCGTCGACATTGTTGATGAAGCCCGAGTTCAGCAGCTCGGGAAACACGGCTATGTCGGGGTGGTGTACAGCCGCAGCCTTCAGCGCTTCGCCTGCGGCGGCAAGGTTGGCCTCCGTATCGCCGAAGGCCACATCGACAGGCAGCGCCGACACGCAGAGTTCGCTATTCATCGCCGGTGGTGAAGTTTTCGGGATGTTTGCCCTGATATGGCGCGTAATATTTCTTGATGGCGCGCATGTCGGCCGCGATGTCGCCGGTGGGGTAGAACTGTTCGTGCATGAAGATGTGCTTGGTCTTGAAATCGACCACGGCCAGCATTATGGAGACATGCGCTTCGGTGGCAATGCGCAGAAAGCCGGTGCGCCAGTCGGGGTTGCGGCTGCGCGTGCCCTCGGGGGTGATGGCTACGACCAGGCGCGAGGTGGTGCGGAAGCGCTCCACGAGCGCGGCTACCAGCGACGGCGAGCCGTGGCTGCGGTCGACGGGTATGCCTCCCATGGCGCGGAATATGGGGCCGAGCGGCCAGAAAAACCAGCTTTTTTTCATCAGAAAGCCGGAGCGCCGGCCCACGCTGCGTATGGCCAGCTCGCATAATATGAAGTCTTCGTTGCTCGTGTGCGGCGCCACGCAGATAATGCACTGGGGGATGTTGGGCACGCTCACACTCACCTTCCAGCCCATGAGCCGGAGGAGCATTTTGGATATGTTCATGTAAGATATCGGCGGTAAGAGAACACAATAAATTACGGGGTGTGCCATGCAGGACAGGCACACCGTGATGAATCTTGATTAAGGCCTCGGGTCTTGGCTGCGGTGTGTTACTTTACGATTGCGTTCATTTCTTTGAGAATAGCGGCCACTTCTTCCTCCAGCACGTTCTGCAGGCGCTTGTAGGCCTGTCGGTTGTAGGCGGCGAGTGCGCTATGGTAGGCCTTGCCGTCGGCAAAGTCGGAAGGTGTCTTATCGAACGAGAAGTTGCACATCGACAGGCTCTTCACCTGCAGGCGGGCAATGCGAGCCACCAGTTCGGCCACTTTGTCGGCATCGATGCCTTCGATGCAGGAAGAGGCAGCCAGGAGTTCGCCGGCGAGCGAGCCGCAGAGTGCGTGTATCTGTTTCTTGGTAGTGCGTTTGTTTGCCATATCGTTGGTTTAAATCTGGTTGTACTTCAGTAATATCTTTCTCAAAGCCGGGAGAGTGGGGCTGATGCGTTCTTTGCTTATGGGGCGGTCCATGGCGCGGTTGAGCTGCAGGGGCAACTCGACGGCGCGGCCCGTGATGGCCGTCATGCGGTCGAGCACTTTGGCCGGATGGGTGTTGACCATGGCCAGACCCGTACGTCCGGCTCTGCTGCGCCGCATGAGGCTGAGTATGGCCGATGCCGAGCGCGGCTCGGCCATATAGCCGCAGCGGTCGAAGACCTCGCGCACGGCTGCATCCTGCTCGCTTTCGGTGAACACTTCGGCGTCGATGTCGCGCCGCATGGCTGCGGGGTCGTAGCCGTAGAGCGCTGCGAGGCGGGGCAGGTTGGCCGGGTAGCTGTCGTCGGGGTTGAATGAAGGGAAAGCGCAGCCTTTTATCACGTCGGCGAAAGCTCCGGGGCGGCAGGCGCCGATGATGCCCCCCATGGGGGCGCTCATGCGTCGGGCCATGGCTGCGGCGGTGACGTCGCTCAGGTTGCCGCAGGGCATGGCGAAATCGGTGGTCGAGGGGTCGGCGCCGGCAGCCATCAGGCGGGCGCAGGCCTCGAAGAAATAAGTTATCTGCGGCAGCACTCTGCCGAGGTTGAGGGAGTTGGCGCTGGCCAGGTGCAGCTCTGCGTTGAGGCGCTTGTCGAGAAGGGCAGCGTCGACGATATGGTTGCAGTCGTCGATGGTGCCGAGCACTTCCAGCGGATGGGTGTTGCTGCCGAGGGTGGCGAACTGCGCCTCCTGCATGCGCGTGAGCCGCCCCTGCGGATAGAGGATGAAAACGTCGACGCCTTCAAGGCCGCGGAATGCATCGGCGATGGCGCTGCCGCTGTTGCCCGTGGTGGCCACGAGCACGTTGATGTGGCCAACGGAGCTGCGCGAGGCCAGGTGGCGGTAGAGGCGGGCGAGAAAACGCGTGCCGAGGTCCTTGAACGACAGCGAGGGGCCGTGGAACAGTTCCATGACGAAGAGCCCGTCGGCTATACGCTTAAGCGGCATGCCGTAGTTGAGGCTATCGGAAGTGATGCGCTTGAGCACGGCTCCGTCTACGTCGTCGCCGAACAGGGTGTTGGCCACGATATAGGCTATGTCGGGGAGCTGCAGCTGGTCGATGTTGTTGAAGAACGCCTTGGGCACCTTGGGCAGCGCGGCAGGCATGTAGATGCCGCCGTCCGGAGCCATCGGATGGACTATGGCCTCGGTCAGGCCTGTGCGCAGGGTGGGGTCGGCGGTGCTTGTGTACTGCATGTCAGACGGGTATGACGAGCATCGGCAGGTCGGCGCGGAAGAGTATCGTGTTGGCGAGTCCGGGGTTGAACACGCGGCTGAACAGGCTCTTACGGCGGTTGGGCATGAGTATCAGGTCGAAGGGACTGTCGTTGTGCATGCGCGCCACGGCGTCGGCGGCGTCGGTGTTGCTCATGTCGCTGAAGCTGAAGGTCCAGGCCGGATAGTGGCTGCGGCAGTAGGCGAGCAGACGCTCGGCGCCCGCGGCGGTGTCGGTCTTGCCGAGGCGGCGTTTGGTGTTGACGCTCACTATGCTCACAGCCAGGCCGTCGGCCGGCTGCATCAGGCGTGAGAAGCTGTCGAGCACGAGCATGTCCTGCTGCTCGAGGTTGCAGAAAAACAGCACGCGGCGCAGGGGCAGTTCGCCGCAGGCCTCGAGGGGCTCGGGCACGGTGAGCACGCTGAAACGGCCCGCGTCAAGCACTTCGGCGCTGACGCTGCCTATGAGTTCGCGCTCCTTGCGCTCGCTGGCTCGTGTGCCCATCACCGCCATGAGCGGCGGGTTCACCTTGCCGTACTCCACGATGGCGTCTTCAGGCACGCCTTCCACAATCTTGGTGGAGTATTTGACGGCCGGCACGCCGCACTCCTTGAGGGTGGCGGCCAGGCGCGCGGTGAACTTCTGCATCATCTGCGTGGCCGTGGCCTCGAGGCGCTCGCGGGTGTCGTTGTCGGCTATCTCGTAGGTGAGCTTGTCGCTTAGCTGCATGTTGGCACCCACGTAGGGGTCGATGTAGGTGTGCAGCAGGCGCAGCGAGGCGTTGTGGCGCGAGGCGAGGCGGGCGGCTATGACGGCGGCCTGCATGGAGTAGTCGCTGAAGTCGGTCGGCACCAGGATGGAGTGGGTCTCCTCGCATCGCGTCGAGTCGGAGGAGCTGAACACGTCGGCGTTCTCGATGATGCGGAGCGCCAGCGGCAGGTCTGATTCGTGGATGCGCACGCGCACACCCGAGGCCACTGCAGGGTCGGTGAGGTTGACGTTCTGCAGCACGACTTCGATGCCCTCCGATTCCAAGAGGGAGCGCAGGGCCAGGGCCCTGTCGAAGGTGTGTATGGCAACGGTGATGTAGCGTGTCATGATGCTTTTTTCTTAAAAGAGGAGAGAGCAAACGTCGGTTTTCAAGCCGTCGTCACTCTCTCCACTGTGTGCGGAAAAAGGGGTGCCGTCACCGCATTAACACGGGGGCAGACCTTTTTGTTCAGTTTTCCTGCTCTTTGAGTATGGCTATGGCCATATCGTAGATAGTGGGGTCGTCGAGCACAACAATGCCGCCGTCGGGACCCGGCTCGATGTGTACGCCACAGTTCTTGCCAAAGTCATAGTTTACGCCGCCGAAGTAGTTGCGCACGGTCTGGACGGTGGTGTTGAGCTTATCGGCTATCTTGTGCATCGAGCCGTCGGGCAAACTGTCCTTGAGGCGGCGCAGTTCGTTGAAGGTGATTGTCTTAGGCATAGTTCGAAGAGTTTTATGGGTTAATTGCGTTTTTTTGATGTTGGTAAAGTTACTATCTTATTTTGAAAATGCCAAGATATTGACTTAAAAAAATAGTATGTTTTACAACACACGGCGCTCAGATGCGCTTGACGTCGCGCGCGTGGAGCCAGGCTCTGGTGCTGTTGTTGATCTTTACGTCATACCACAGTTCGGCGCCGTCGGGGCCGGGCGCGGAGACGCTGTCGACCACCTGCACCTTGGTGCCTTCGTGTATGCTCACGACCTTGTCCTTGGCGTCCTGGCCGGCTTTGGGCGTGGAGCTGAGCAGGGTGGTGGGCACGATGACCACGGCCTCGTCGTGGCGTCCGGGTGCGGATGCCGTCTGCGCGGCCACCACGATGGCGTAGATGCAGAAGCACAGCAGCACCATGCCGCCGAAGAACCCCGTCTTGCGCAGCGACACGCCGGTAGAGAAGATGTAGAGGGCGGCCATGCCTGCCACGGCAAGGAAAAGCAGGAATGCCGTCCAGGCCCAGGCGTTGGGCGTCATCCATGCCGTGATGTTGCGGTGGAGGTTGGTCAGGAAGGCGCTGTCGTCCTCGGGCAGATCCTGGATTTTTGTGCGCACGAATTCAAGGTTGGTGCGCGCGTCGGTGTGCGACGGGTCGAGGCGCAGCGCACGTTCGTAGTTTATGATGGCATGGCCGGATTCTCCATTGCGCCAGTAGGCGTTGCCGAGGTTGTAGTAGGTGTCGGCCGCCGGAGCCTCTTCGGCCAGCGAGCGCTCGTAGAGCGCCGCCGCCTCGTCGTATTTCTCGGCCATGTAGGCCGAGTCGGCCTGCACGGCCAGCGTGGAGGCCTTTATGGCCGCGCTGCCTGCAAGGAGGCAGAGCAGTATGATGAGAGTCTTTTTCATGCTTTCTTGGGTTTTACGCCTTCGAGTTGGTTGATGGCTGCCGCGGCTCTGTCGTAGAGAGCCGACACTTCGGCGGCGGAATGGTCGGGGGTGAAGCGTGCCTGCTCGCATTCGTCGAGCACGTCGATGATGCCCTGCACGGCGTCCTCGCCCGCGCCGTACTGCTGCAGGCGTCCGGCAATGTTGTCGCGCAACAGCTGCGAGGGGGCGATGCCCAGCTTGTCGCTGACGTAGCCCCAAAGGGCTTTGGCCAGTTCCTGATAGAACTCGTCGTTGCGGCCTTCGCGCATGAACGCGCGTGCCGTCTTCAGGCGCTTGAGGGCAACACGGTTGGCGCGGGCCAGGCGGCGTCCGCCGACGTCGGCACGCAGGCGCAGCGTGCGGCGGTAGCCGGCTATGGTGCCTGCGAGCAGTAGCACCACGGCCGCATAGGCGGCCCAGTACCATGCCGAGTGGAACACCATGCGCGAGGGCGTGGCGGCCACGGCGGGCGAACTGTGGATATGGCGTATGTCGGTGATGGTGTTGTCGATGGCCTTCTGCTCCACGGTCGTGACGGAGGTGCCGGCGCCGCGGGCCACGGTGCCCTCATAGCTGCGGGGCTGCAGGGTCTCGTACTTGGCCGTGGCGGGGTTGAAGTAGACGAAGGCCGGCGAGGATATGGCGAAGCGTCCCACTTCCTGGGGCACGATGGTGTAGTCCACGCGGAAGGTGCCGGTCATGTCGGCGCCGCTGACGTTGGCCTGGATGTCGGTCTTGGGCGTATAGCGGTCCATGCCGGCGGGGAAGCTGACGTCGGGCACCTTGAGAAACTTGATGTTGCCCGTTCCCTTTACAATATAGGAGTAGGTGGCGGCCTCGTTGGTGCGCAGCAGTTCGGGGCGCAGCTCGGTGTCGACGGTGAAGGTGCCGACGGCGCCCTCGAAGCCGTCGGGGCGCGGTTCGGGCAAGGCCTCTACGTTGAGCTTGGCGCTGTTGCTGCGGGTGGTGACGGTGTGCTCCACGGGTCGGTGGGTCACGAAGAAGCCCATGTTGACGGTTTCGTAGGTGCGCACCACCACGTCGTACTGGCCCGAATTTACCGTGAGCTGGCCCGATTTCTGCGGATAGAGCAGGCAGCGCTTCAGCACGGCCGTGATGTAGTTGCGGCCGTTGTAGTGCTCTGTCTGCGTCTCGAGCGTGACGGGCAGCTCTTCAGAGAGGAAGCCTTCGAATATGGGCTGTTTGTTGTGGCGTATCGACGTGATGTCGTGGGTGGTATATACCTTTACGGTGGCTATGACGGCTTCCTGCTCGTAGACGTGGGTCTTGTTGAAGGATATGCGAATGAGCAGGTCGTCGGGCGAGATGGTCTGCGAGGATTCGCCCGCGGGCTGTCGGGCGGGAGCACCGCCGCCCTGCGAGGGCGCCGCCGCCGCATTGCGGTCGGGCGGCAGAATCTTGAACGAGACGGGAGCGCTGCTGATGCTTTTGCCTCCTACGCTCACGGCCACGGCCGGAACCTTGACGGTGCCGGCCTTGTCGGCCGAGTAGATGTATGAAAAGTCGACGCTCGAGGTCGAGCTCATCTGGCCGTTGATGATTTCGGTGCTCTGCATGGTCGACACCGACGGGCCGTAGAGCAGCGAGCAGCCGTCGAGCTGGGGTGCCTTGGGCGGGTTGGCGTCGCCGTTGGTGAGGCGGAATGTGAGACTGAATTTGCGGCCCTCCACGACGTTGCCGGGCGGCACGACCTTAAACGAGGCCTGGGCCGCGGCCGCAACGACGCCGACGAGAGTCAGGGCCGCCAGCATGAATATGCGCAATTTGCTTTTCGACATGGCTTTTTACCAGGGTTTATCGGTTGTATAGCGTCCGGGCTGAGCAGGCTGTTTCTGCTTGCGGCGGGTGGCGTTTTCTTTGTTCTGCATGGCCTGCAGTATCTGTTCGGCACTCTTGGTCATGGGCTGCTGCTGTTGTTGCTGCTGTTGCTGCTGCTCCTGCTGCTCTTGTTGTTGCTGTTGCTGCTGTTGCTGCTGTTGCTGCTTGTCCTGGTCCTGTTTGTCCTGGTTCTGCTGTTTCAGCTGGGCCAGACGCAGGTTCTGCCGGGTGCGGTTGTTGTCGGGGTTGATGCGCAGGGCCTGCTTGTAGCGCTCGATGCTGCGCGCATAGTCTTCGTCGTTGTAGGCCATGTTGCCCAGGTTGTAGAAGGCTTTTTCGGCTAAGGTGCTGTCGGTGCGCAGGCACTCGTTGCCTACGCGCTCGAAGAGCTCCATGGCTTCCTGCCTGGGACGGTTGACGCTGTCCTTGGGCACGTCTGGCGCCATGTTGAGCAGTGCCAGAGCCTTGTCGTAGGCGGCGATGTGCGAGCCGGGGTTGAGCTTCAGCGCCACCTCGTAGTTCTCGAGGGCCTTGGCGAAGTTGCCCTGCTCGTAATAGGAATTGCCCTTGCGCACGGCGTTGCGCTCGGCCTTGGTGGTCTCCGAGGCTGCCTGCGGATTTGCGGCCGTCGCGCAGGCGAAGGCTCCGAGGGCTATGGCGAGAATAAGCAGTAGTCGTCTCATTTCTTATCCGTTTTGGTGAAGAAATTGATGTTGTTGAGCCATCCAATCTTGCGCTCGAGCACAAGGACGTCGATGACAAGCAGAATCAGGGCTATCCAGGCGAACGTGGGGAACTGTTCGGCGCCTGCCGAATAGCTGACGCGCTTGAACTCCTTGGTCTCCAGCGTGTCGAGCTTCTTCTCGAGGTTTTCGAGAGCCGACGACGATGCGGCGTTCACGTAGATGCCGTCGCCGGCCTCAGCTATGGATTTGCCCAGCTCCTCGTTGATGGTGGTGGTGACGGTGTTGCCCTGCGCGTCGCGCATGTATTCGCCTTTGCGTCCGGCCACGGGGATGGGGGCACCCTTGGCCGAGCCCACGCCCACGACGTCGATCTGGATGCCGTTCTCGGCAGCCATCTTGGCGGCGTCGATGGCTTCGCCCTCGTGGTCCTCGCTGTCGGTGATGAGGATGATGGCCTTGTGGGTGTCCTCGTCGGGCGAGAAGCCGTTCATGGCCATGTTTATGGCATGGAGATGTCGGTACCCTGATTGGCTATCATGCCGGGTTGCAGCTCGCTGAGGTACATTTTTGCGGAATAGAAGTCGGTGGTGAGAGGCATTTGTGTCTTGGCGTCGCCGGCAAAAATCACGAGGCCCACCTTGTCGTTGTGCAGGCGGTCGATGAGCTTTTCAAGTACCAGACGCGAACGGTCGAGACGGGAAATTCCTGCCGGATCGTCGCTGGAAGAGGCGAGCATGGAGTTGCTGACGTCGAATGCTATCATCACTTCGATGCCGTCTACGCGTGCTTCCTGCTCTTTCTGGCCGGCGCGCGGACGGGCCAGCACTATCACCAGGGCGGCAAGCGCCAGAATCTCCAGCACGATTTTTATGGTGGGCTTGTAGCGCGATGCTTCGGGCATGAGCGCGCCGATGACTTCGGGACGTCCGAAGCGGCGCAGCTTGCGCCGGCGCGAAGCGCGGGCCAGCGCATATAGCACTCCTGCCGCCACGCAGGCGAGCAGCAGATACAGCAGATGGGGATTAGCGAAGTCAAACATTTTTTATATCCAAGTGATAGGGAGTTAAACGGGGAGCATCAGCGTCCTCCATACTCTGAACTGTTAACGTTAAGGCGCCTAAGGCATGGTGCGCACAACGGTGTAGCGCAGCAGCAGTTCTATGGCGAAGAAGGCGAAGGCCAGCCACGCCCACAGCATGTAGTTGTCTTCGGTGTGTGAGAAGTGGCGCACATCCATCTGTGTCTTTTCCAGGGCATCGATTTCGTCGAAGATCTCCTGCAGCACCTTGTTGCCGGTGGCGCGGAAATACTTGCCGCCTGTACTTTCTGCCACGGTGCGCAGGGTGCCCTCGTCGATGTTGACCTTCTGCGGCACAAAGACCATGTGGCCGAACTCGTTGACCATTGGCGAGGGTGCCTCGCCGTTGGTGCCGATGCCTACGGTGTAGATTTTCACGCCCAGCTCCTGAGCCACGCGGGTGGCGTCGATGGGCGTGACGATGCCGGTGTTGTTGGTGCCGTCGGTGAGCAGTATGATGCTCTTGCTCTTGGCTTTGCCTTCCTTCAGGCGGTTGAGCGAGGTGGCTATGCCGTCGCCTATGGCGGTGCCGTCCTCAAGCATGTTCATGTTGATGGAGCTGATGTAGCCGAGCAGTTGGGAGCGGTCTACGGTCATGGGCACGCCCGTGAGGCTCTCGCCGGCAAATATCACAATGCCTATGTTGTCGTTCTCGCGGCCGCTGACGAATTTGCCGGCGACAGCTTGGCGGCCTCGAGGCGGTCGGGCTTGAAGTCGCGGGCGAGCATGCGTCGACGAGATGTCCATCGCTATCATGATGTCGGTGCCTTCGGTGCGTGTGGTGCGCCAGTTATCCTTGAGCTGCGGGCGTGCGAGCACTATGATGAGGCATCCCACCGCAGCCATTCGGAGCACAAACAGGAGATGGCGCACCCACTGCTTCCACGAGCGGGGCAGGCGGGCGAACGGCTCGGCGGTCGACACGGCCATGTAGGGCCGGGCGTTGCGCTGCTTCATCAGGTACCACGCAATCAGAGGCACGTACAGCACGAAGAGCCATAGATATTCGGGATGGGCTAACTGCATGTCTATTAAGCTTTATTGGTGGTTTTGTTGTCTTTTGCGCCCTCCTCGCCGGCTTCGGGCTCGGGAGCGGGCTTGGTGTCCTCGACGAAGGCTACGGCCGAATTGTAGGCCTTGACGTTGTCGTCGGGCAGCGGGCGCATTTTTGCAAATTTCACAAAGTCGGCCACTTCGAGCACAGCACGCATGCGGTCGGCGCTGAGGCGTGTGGCCTCGTTGTGGCGCAGCGAGCGCATGATTTCCGTCGAGCTCATCTCCATGGCGTTGATGCCGAAGCGTCCGTCGAGATACTGGCGCAGGATGTCGGTGAGCTCGGTGTAGTATTCCTTCTCCTGTCCGCTCTCGGCCAGACGGCGTTCGCGCAGGCGTCCCAGGCGGCTCATGGCCAGCTCGTAGGGCGGAATCACACGCTTGCGGCGCACTGTCATGGTGCCTCCGCGGCGCAAGTAGAGACAGATGGCCACGCCGGCGGCTATCAGGCCCAGGGCGAGCAGGGCCCAGGCCCAGTAGTCGGTGACGGCCTGCGGAATCCAGTCGAACCACTTGCGGGGATAGGTCACGGGACCCTCCATGGGGTGGATTTCCGTGAGCGAGTCGAGCTCCACAGGCAGCACTTTCAGTACGAGCTCGCGGCTGGCAGCCGTGTCGCGGCCGCTTACGACGCGCAGCGCCGGCAGCGTGACCGTGTCCGGGTCGAAGGGCTGCAGGCGCAGGGTGTAGACGGTTTCGCGCCGTCCGTTGCCGAGGTCTTCCGAGGTGTGGCTGACCGAGGTGACATCGACGCCGCCCAGCTGTCCGCCGGCTTCGGGCCAGTCGATGGTGCGGGCGTCGGCGGGGCCGAGCACGCGCACTCGCAGGTCGGTGCAGTAGCCCTGGGTCATGAGCACGGAGTCGAGCTCGGCCGTCACCTTGAGGTTCTGGGCGCCGGCGCCGGCGGTGGTCGCCGCCAGCAGCAGGGCTGCATATATGTGTCTGGTGAAGTTCATATATTAATTAATGAGTGAGAGCTTATCGTGTGCCGCGGTTTTTGAACAGGCCCATGAGCGAGCGCACATAGTCTTCGTCGGTGGCTACGCTGGCGAAGTCGACACGCCGGCTGCGCAGGGTCTCGGCCATGCGCTGCTGGCGGTCGTACCACCACCGCCCGTAGGCGCTGCGCACGCGCTTGCTGGATGTGTCGATCCATCGCGAGGCCCCGGTCTCGAGGTCCATCACGCGCATAAGCCCCACATCGGGCATCTGCGTGTCGCGTTTGTCGTACACCTGCAGCGCTATCACGTCGTGGCGGTTGCGTGCCACAGCCAGTGGTTTGGAATAGTCGTGGCTGTCGATGAAGTCGGATATCAGGAAGGTGGTGCACCGCTTTTTCATTGCATCGGCGAAATAGCGCAGGGCGGCGCCGATGTCGGTGCCGCGTCCTTCGGGCTTGAAGTCGAGAAGCTCGCGGATTATGAGCAGGATGTGCTTCTTGCCCTTCTGCGGCGGGATGAATTTCTCAATACGGTCGGAGAAGAACAGCGCGCCTATCTTGTCGTTGTTCTGCGAGGCCGAGAAGGCGATGGTGGCGGCTATCTCGGCTATCATCTCGCGCTTCTCCTCGCCCGACGGCTCCGAAATAGCGGCTGGCCGACACGTCGACAAGCAGCATCACCGTGAGCTCGCGCTCCTCCTCATAGACCTTGACATAGGGGTGGTTGTGGCGGGCGGTGACGTTCCAGTCGATGTCGCGGATGTCGTCGCCATACTGATACTCGCGCACCTCCGAGAACATCATGCCGCGTCCCTTGAAGGCCGAGTGATACTCGCCGGCGAAAGATGTTCTGCGACAGTCCGCGGGTCTTGATTTCGATCTTGCGTACTTTTTTGAGCAGGTCGTTGGCTTCCATGAAAAATGGGTGTATAGAGCTGTGTGGCAGGCTGCGTGCGAGCGGGGCGTCCCGTCCGCCCGCCGTCCGTGCCGTCAGCGGGTTATGTTAGGGCACCTGCACCTTGTCGAGAATCTCGGTGATGATCTCGTCGGTGGTGATGTTGTTGGCCTCGGCCTCGTAGGTGACGCCGATACGGTGGCGCAGCACGTCGTGGCTCACGGCGATGACATCCTCGGGAATCACATAGCCGCGCTGGTGCAGAAAGGCGTAGGCGCGGGCGGCGCGTGCCAGCGAGATGGAGGCACGGGGCGATGCGCCGAAGGCTATGATGCTCGTGAGGTCGTTGAGGCCGTAGTCGGCGGGGAAGCGGGTGGCGAAGACGATGTCCACGATATAGCGCTCTATTTTCTCGTCCACGTAGATCTGCTCCACTACTTTCTGGGCCTCGATCACTTCCTCGGGCTTGAGCAGGGGCGTCACCTCGGGGCGTTCGCCGGCGATGTTCTGGCGTATGATGAGCTTTTCTTCTTCTTTGGTGGGATAGCCGATGACCACCTTGAGCAGGAAACGGTCGACCTGTGCCTCGGGCAAGGGGTAGGTGCCTTCCTGCTCGATGGGGTTCTGGGTGGCCATCACGAGGAAGGGCTCGTCGAGGGGGAAGGTGTTGTCGCCGATGGTCACCTGACGCTCCTGCATGGCCTCGAGCAGCGCGCTCTGCACCTTGGCGGGGGCACGGTTGATTTCGTCGGCCAGCACGAAGTTGGCGAAGATGGGACCCTTCTTGACCTGGAACTGCTCGTTCTTGACGCTGTAGACCATTGTGCCGATGACGTCGGCGGGAAGCAGGTCGGGGGTGAACTGTATGCGGCTGTAGCGGGCGTCGATGAGCTGGGCGAGGGTCTTGATGGCAAGGGTCTTGGCGAGGCCGGGGACGCCTTCGAGCAGCACGTGGCCGTTGCTCAGCAGGGCGATAAGGAGGCTTTCCACGAGATGCTTCTGGCCTACGATGGTCTTGTCCATGCCGTGGGTCACGAGGTTGATGAAGTCGGCCTTGGAGGCTACAAGAGCATTGAGCTCGCGGATATTTACGGTTTCACCCATAAGTGTAAGAGTTGAGATTTATGTAGTTGTCTAAGTATTTAACACTACAAAATTAATACTATAACAACAAACTGATGAGCGACGAATGTTAATTTAAGCTATTTTTGCTTACAAGTCTTAAATCTTTAACTTAATTTAAGAGCCATGTTCAGCGTATGCTGTCGGCCGGAGCGGGCGCCACGCTGTCGGCCGGAACGGGAGCCACGCTGTCGGCGGGCTCGGCCTCGGCCTCGGCTTTCTTTTTGCGGCGCAGGGGTTTGAGCCATGCGAGCAGGCTGTCGAAGTCGCGCTTGAACATGATGCCCACGCCCTGCGTGGTGGCGGCCGTGCGCAGGTAGTAGTTCTGGTCGTTGTAGCGGTTGTAGGCCTTCAGGCGCCAGGTGCCGCGGCGGTTGAGCAGGTACTCTATGTCGAAATCGCCTACAAACTGGTTGGTGTTGAGCGACTTGTCGCGGTAGCCGAAGTTGCCGTTGAAGAGCAGGCGGTTGTTGAGCAGGCGGCTGACAGGGCCACGTCCACCTCCACGTCGCTGAAGTCGCCGCGGTCCGAGCGCAGGTTCGGCGCTATGGTCCAGTTGTCGCTGAGCTTGCCGAGCATGTTGCTCAGCTGGCTCGAGATGGTCGACGAGGCCACGGAGAAGAGCTCGTTGCCCTTGGTGGTGCTCATGTAGTCGGGCGTGTAGAAGCGGTTGAGGGCCAGCAGGTAGATGATCTGGCGGTTCATCATCTCCTCGGTGCTGACGATGGAGCGCACCTTGCGGTAGATGTCGGAGGTGAGGGTGGGGAAGCGCAGGTCGAAGGCGATGTCGGGCTGGCGCATGTCGCCGGTCACTTTCATGAGCGCATGCACGGGCACGTTGGTGCGGTTGAGGTCGCGGTCCTGCAGGAACGATCTCGTCGAGGTCGCTCAGGTTGGCGTTGACGGAGTAGGCGGCCTCGATGTCGAGCTGGGCGGCGTAGGGGTCGCCGTGAAACGAGATGCTGCTGCCCTCGTCGATGGTGAAGTCCTTGATGATGATGTCCTGGAGAGTGAAGTTGTAGCTGCCGCGGTCGAGGGTGTAGGTGCCGAACATGCGCAGGTCGTTGTTGGCCGAGCCGTAGGTGAGGCGCATGTTGCCGCTGCCGTAGGCTTTTATCTCGTCGCCGCCCACGGGGTCCATGACTATGTTGACGCGGGCGTCGGGGGTGACGTCGACGCGGAAGTCCATGTTGTAGTCGCTGGGGGTGTCTTCCTGAGCGGCCGCCATGCGCTTCTGGTAGTCGATGACGGCCTGCGGGATGTGTTCCACCTCCACCACCGAGTCGCGGATCTCGACGGGCGTGCGGTCCCGGAACGTAATGAAGGAATAGTCGTCGGCCTCCATCATGTCGCTCAGCACGAAGGTAAATGTGGAGCCTGCTGCTGTGGCCATGTTCACGTCGATGTTCACCACGCCCGGCTCGCCCGAGATGTGGGCGCCGCCGCGGCCGAAGATGGTGCCGTACCAGTCGGGGCTCTGCTTGGAGCCTACGTTGTAGCACAGCAGTTCGCGGGCGTCGCTGACGCGGAAGTCGAACGACGGCTCCTTGAAGAACTTGTGGCGCACTACGCCGCCCAGGTGTGCCGTATGGCCGTAGACGTCGCGGATGGTGGCGTTGTCCACCTCGATGAGGCCTGGGCGCAGCCTGATGCTGTCGCTGCAGAAGTACTCGGTGTTGGTGAAGTCCACCTTGAGCGCCAGCGAATCGGCGTATATGTCGCCTTCCAGGTCGATGTACTTGAACGTGCCGAAGAGGCGCGCACGGCCGGAGGCATAGCCGTCGACCGCCGAGGCGAAGGCCGACATGTAGGGCTGCATGAAGCCCACGCGCACGCGGTCGGCCAGGAAAGTGATGTCGAGGGTCTCCGATGCGGGACCTATGGAACCTTCTATGTAGGAGTGGCGGCCGTCCCGGCCCGTCACGTCGGCGGCGAGCAGCACGTTCTTGCTGTCGTTGTCCCAGGCGGCGCGTATCTCGGCGTCGCCGAGGGTGCAGCGGTTGTAGCCTATGTCGTCGACGTGCAGGCGTTCGCTGGTCAGCACGGGCGAGGAGCTCAGCAGCGAGCGGCCCTCGAACACACCCGTGGCCGTGCCGCCTATGAGGGCTTTGTCTATCTCCAGGGTCTCGAAGATGGGCAGCAGCTTGACGCGCTCTATGGCCACGCGCAGCGAGGGTTCTTCGGCCGCGCAGAGGGTACCGTCGACGGCCAGACGCTGTTCGCCGGCCTCGAGGACGAAGTCGCTGACGGTGGCGGCGCCGTCGGCCCACTGCACGCGCGAGGGCAGGATATTCCACACGTCGTCGCCGAAGTTGACGGTGCCGGGGCGGAAGTCGACCGTGGCAGCCATGCGGCCGTCGGCTCCGAGGCCCAGCTCGGTGTCGAAGGCCAGTGTGCCGTTCAGCGGTATGCTGCGTTCGATGGTCCAGTCGACGGAGGTGCCCACTTTGTTGTCGGCGGCGGCTATGTTGAGAATGGCTGCCATGGGGCCTTTCTTAGTGGGCATGTGGGTCGTGGCGTAGACGCTGGCGCGGCCCGAGTTGCCGTCGGTGGCCGCATAGAGAGCCGTGTTGTCGATGATTTTGTCGCCCTGCTGCAGGTAGGGGGCGTCGAGCCGCAGGCTCATGGCTCCCTCGGCGCAGCGCATGTCGCCACTGATTTCGATGGGGTTGATTATCTGCACGGGCAGCGAGAAGAAGCGCGACAGTTCCTCGGCCTCGGCGATGGTGAATTCATAGCTGAAGTCGTTGGTGCAGGCGTCTTTGCTGTCTGTGTCGCGGGTGCGCGCGGCGGGTGCTCCGAGCTCGAGCGCGGGAAAGACTGAGGCGGCTATGGCGTGGTATTCCGCCACGAGGGCCGACGGGGTCAGCGTGCCCTCCACGGTGCCGTTCACGTAGTCGGAGCGCAGCTCCACCAGTTGCGGCCGCGACTGCGTGTCGCGCGTCAGCTCCAGGCGCTTCATACCCACGCCCTCTCCCTCGTCGTTGCGGAAAGCTATGTCGGTGAGCAGCACATGGCCTTCGGCGTTGTCGATGTTGCTTCCGGCCACGGCGGCGTCGATGCCCGTGGACAGCACGTAGCCGTCGTAGCGGCCGCCCATGCCGAGGGCACCGAAGTCGAGGCGTCTGATGTCGCCGGCAAGCGTGAGGCTGCGTCGGGCCGTGGCGAAGGCCGCGTCCACGTCGAGGCCCAGCTGCAAGGCGTTGTCGCTGATGTCAAGGCGTCCCTTTGCGCTGCCACGGCCTATCTCGGCCTCGGCGCGGATGCCGTCGCAGTGCGAGCCGTTGAAGTCGACCGATGTGTTGTCGAGCAGCAGCCGGCCCGTGTAGCCGTCGCGCCCTATGCGGCCGTCGGCCGTGAGCTCGGTGCTTACCCGGCCCAGACGCGGCACTGCCGCCAGGGTGCCGGCCTCGATGTCGGCCAGCTGCAGGCGGCCGTTCACGCCGGCGGTGGCGAAGGTGTCGGCTGACGTGGCCGTGGCCGTGGCGTGGATGCGTCCGGCCGATGTGAAGCCCGACAGGCCGGCGGCGAGGCGGCTGCGGTCGCGCAGTGTGGCGTCGGCATTGAAGTCGGCGCGGCCCAGGGCGCCCAGCCGTTCAAGCAGCCGGCCGCGCTCGGGCATGAAGCGCACTAGGTGTTGCGCCAGGCGCCGTGCGTCGGTGCGCACGTTGAGGCGTTTGAGCCACATCTGTTCGCCGGGTCGTCCGATGTCGATGGCACCGCCCTCGGCGCGCAGCGACAGCGATTCGTCGCGCGTGGACATGGCGAACTCCGGGAGCATGACCGAGGCGGAGTCGCCGTGGGCATACATGTGCAGGTCGACGCCTATATAGCTTTCGCCCAGCAGGGGCACGAAGGCTGCCATGTCGGGCAGATAGAGCAGCGAGGGCTCAACGCTGTCGGTGCGAAGGGTCCACACGCTGCCGCGGCGCGTCCACGACGCGTCGAAAGCGAGAGAAGAATTGGGCAGGCGGAGGTTGAAGCCGCTGACGCTGAGGCCCTGCGTGTCGTGCATCACCATGGCTTTTAGCTCCTTGAGCGTGAAGCCGCTGCGCTCGTCGAACGAGAGGCGGTCGAGCTCCACGCTGACGGCCTCGTTGCTGACGAGCTTGAGGCTGGCGTGCAGCTGCAGTGCGTCGACGGTGATGTGCGAGGGGCAGAAGCGGCCGCTGTCGGCCGGCGCGGCGTCCTCCACGTCGTAGCTCAGGCGGCCGTCGCGCAGCGCCAGGGTCGAGACCTTGAAGCGGAAGCGCGCCGCGGGCTTGTTGCCGCTGCCCTTGAGTCGGTCGAGTATGCCCTGCACGTTGAGCGGGCCGTCGGCCGTAGCGCGGCTGAGGCGCAGGGTGGGGCGGTCGACCAGCGCGTAGTCAAACACTATGCGCCCCGTGCGCAGGAAGTGGTAGAGCTCGAAGCGTGTGCCCAGCGTCTCCACGGTGAGGCAGCTGCGGCCGTTGTCGTCGGCCACGCTGATGTCGCGCACGTCGACGCGGTTGAAGGGGTGAATCTCCACTGCGCCCACCTCTACCTCGCTGCCCAGCAGGGCCGTGAGCTCGCGCTCGGCCACGGTGCAGAGGCGCGACTGCGCCCAGGGGGTGGACAGCATGATATACAGCGCCACGGGCACTGCCACAGGCAGCGTCAGGGCGGCAACGATGAGTATGCGAAACAGGCGCAGAGTTCGTTTCATATTACTCTGCGAAATTACACAAAATTTCGCGAACTACATCCCGCCTGTCCCGTTTTTTACAATCTTTAGACTATCTGTAGTCGGACAGCATCGACTGCAGCCGCCTGCGGGCATAATAGATGCGGCTCTTCACCGTGCCCAGCGGCAGATTGACGTGTGCGGCGATTTCGGCATAGCGGTAGCCGGCGAGGTGCATGGAGAAGGGTATGCGGTAGTCGTCGCTGAAGCTGTCGATGGCGGCGTTGATGTCGGCTACTGACAGTGCGCCTTCGGGCGTCTCGTAGCCCGACTCCTGCGGGGCGTTGAGGTGTATGAGGTCGTCGGTGTGGTCGAGCACGGTGCCCGAGCGCACCATGCGGCGGTATTTGTTTATGAAAAGATTGCGCATGATGGTGATGATCCACCCACGGAAGTTGACGTTGTCGACATATTTGGCCTCGCTGTCGATAGCTTTGAGCGTCGTGTCCTGCAGCAGGTCGTTGGCATCGTCGCGATTGTTGGTGAGCATGAAAGCGAACGAGTACAGCCTTCCCTGCATGTCGAGCAACTTACTGATGAACATCTGGTGTTTGTCTCCCATAATCAGAAAAATTAGCAATAAAAGTTCATAATCATAACACCCTCCCGCGGGGTAAAGTCGCCAGATTTAAAGATAATTGAGGAATTTTAAGCCCTGACCCGAAATATTAAGAAATATAAGTGAAAATGTCGTATTTTTGCAGAGTTAAACCAATCCTTATATGCTTCGTAAAATCAGAATAGCGCTGGCTGTCGTCAGCCTGACGCTCGTGACACTGCTCTTTGTGGATTTCAGCGGCACGTGTGCGCGCCATTTTGGCTGGATGGCGAAAATCCAGTTTCTGCCGGCCGTGCTTGCAGCCAACGTGGTTGTGGTGGCCGCGCTCATAGCCGTCACTCTCGTGTTCGGACGCGTTTACTGTTCGGTGGTCTGCCCCCTCGGCATCATGCAGGACATCTTCGCGCGCCTCGGACGCACAGGCCGTAAGAAGCGCTTCCGCTACAGTTATTCGCCGGCTATGACCGTGCTGCGCATCGTGATGCTCTGCGTCATGGTGGCCGCAATCGTGCTGGGTGTGGCCGCGATAGTCACCTTACTCGCTCCCTACAGCGCCTACGGCCGCATAGCCCAGACGCTGCTGCAGCCGGTGTGGATTTTCGGCAACAACCTGCTGGCCGATGCCGCCGAGCGGGCCGACAGCTACGCCTTCTACCGCGTCGACATCTGGCTGCGCAGCCCGCTGACGCTCTGCGTGGCCGCCCTGACGCTCGTCGTGCTTGCCGTGCTCGCGTGGCGCAACGGACGCACCTACTGCAACACGGTGTGCCCCGTCGGCACGGTGCTCGGCTACATAGCCCGCTTCTCGCTGCTCAAGCCTGTCATCGACACGTCGCGCTGCGTCGAGTGCGGTCTTTGCGCCCGCAAGTGCAAGGCCGCGTGCATCGACAGCCGCCACCATAAGATAGACTACACGCGCTGCGTGGCATGCATGGACTGCATCGACACGTGCACCCACGGAGCCATCTCCTACACGCGCCGGCGCACGGCGGCAGCTGCGCCCGACGCGCAGCAGACTCCCGACACCTCGCGCCGTGCCTTCCTTGCGGCGACAGCGGCGCTGGGCTCGGCGGCAGTGCTCAGGGCCGAGGACAAGGTGACCGACGGCGGCCTCGCTCCCATACTCGACAAGCAGCGCCCCGAGCGGCGCACGCCCATAGTGCCGCCCGGCAGCCTCGGACTGAAGCATCTGTCGGACCACTGCACGGCATGCCAGCTGTGTGTGGCCGCATGCCCCAACGGCGTGCTGCGCCCGTCGACCGAGCTCGACCGCCTCATGCAGCCCGAGTCCGCTACGAGCGCGGCTACTGCCGCCCCGAGTGCACGCGCTGCTCGGAGGTGTGTCCTGCCGGAGCCATCCTGCCCCTGGACCGCGCGGAGAAGACCGCCGTGCACATAGGCCGCGCCGTGTGGGTCAAGGACAACTGTCTGCCGGCTGTAGAAGGCAAGGAGTGCGGCAACTGCGCCCGCCATTGCCCCGTGGGCGCCATCACCATGGTGCCCTCCGACCCCTCCGACCCCGCTTCGGCGAAGATCCCGGCCGTCAACGAGGCCCGCTGCATTGGCTGCGGCGCATGCGAGAATCTGTGTCCGGCACGCCCCTTCAGTGCCATCTATGTGGAGGGATATGAGAAACACCGTATAGACTGAACACCATGAACAAGAGCAACATAACGCGCCGCGACTTTCTGCGGCGTCTCGGCCTTGGCTCGGCGGCTGCCGTCGTCGCCACGCTGCCCGGATGCGGCGGCGCCAAAAAAGAAAAAGTGTCAGCCGAAGGCACGGCCACAGGGCCCATACCCACCGACAGCATGACGCACCGCACCACGCCCTCGACGGGCGACAGCGTGTCGCTCCTGGGCTACGGATGCATGCGCTGGCCCACCCGCAAGGAAGGTGATGAGGAGGTGCTCGACCAGGACGAGATAAACCGCCTCGTCGACACTGCCCTGAAGCATGGCGTGAACTACTTCGACACGTCGCCCGCCTACTGCCGAGGAAAGTCGGAGGAGGCCACGGGCATAGCCCTTTCCCGCCATCCGCGCGACAGCTTCTTCATAGCCACGAAGCTGTCCAACTTCTCGCCATCCACCTGGAGCCGCGAGGCCTCGCTGCAGATGTATCGCGACTCGTTCCGCTACCTGCGCACCGACTACATCGACTACCTCCTGCTGCACGGTGTGGGCATGGGCGGCATGGACGCGCTGCGCAGCCGCTACCTCGACAACGGCGTGCTCGACTTCCTGCTCGAGGAGCGCAAGGCGGGGCGCATCCGCAACCTCGGATTCAGCTATCACGGCGACGTGGAGGTGTTCGACAGCCTGCTTGCCGACCACGACAAATACCACTGGGACTTCGTGCAGATACAGCTCAACTATGTGGACTGGCATCACGCCGCCGAGATCAATCCGCGCAACACCAACGCCGAATATCTCTACGGCGAGCTTGCCAAGCGCGGCATCCCGGCCGTGATCATGGAGCCGCTGCTCGGCGGCCGCCTGGCCAATGTGCCCGACCACATAGCGGCCCGCCTCAAGCAGCGCGAGCCCGAAAGGAGCGTAGCCTCGTGGGCCTTCCGCTATGCCGGCACGCATCCCGGAGTGCTCACGGTGCTCAGCGGCATGACCTACATGGAGCATCTCGAGGACAATCTCGGCTCGTTCTGTCCGCTCAAGCCGCTGACCGACGAGGAGATGCATTTTCTCTACGACACGGCCGACCTGATGATGCAGTATCCCACCATGCCCTGCAACGACTGCAAGTACTGCATGCCTTGTCCCTACGGCATCGACATACCCGCCATACTGCTGCATTATAATAAATGTGTCAACGAGGGGAACGTGGCTTCGGCCAAGGACCCCAACTTCGCCGAAGCCCGCCGGGCCTATCTCGTGGGCTACGACCGCTCAGTGCCGCGTCTCCGCCAGGCCGCCCATTGCATAGGTTGCGGCCAATGCGCCCCCCACTGCCCTCAGCAGATCAACATCCCCGCCGAGCTACACCGCATAGACCGCTATGTGGAGGAACTCAAGCGATCGGACTTCAGTTGATAGTTTATAGGGGGTAGGTAAGAGTTTAGCTGAGAGTTTATAGGGGGTAGGTAAGAGGGATTAGAACGGCCTCTTACCTATCCCCTATCAACTATACCCTTTTTTTCGGGAACATCCTCTTGACGCGCAGAAGAACGTGGCTGACGGGGTCGCCGGCTATGACGAGAGTGGCGGCAAGGAGGATGAACAGGCCGCCGACTGTCTCGCGCGCCGTGAGGCTCTCGCCCAGCACTACCACACTGAGCAGCACGGCGGTGAGTGGCTCGAAGGCGCCGAAGATGGCCGTGGGTGTGGGGCCTATAAGCTGAATGGAGCGAGTGGTGAAGATGAGCGACAACACCGTCGGGAAAAACGCCAGGCCAAGCAGATTGAGCCACGACGACGCCTGCGCCGGCAGCGTGAGCGCCGTGCCCGTGCACAGGGCGAAGGCAAACACGCAGCACCCGAACAGCAACACGTAGAAGAGCAGCTTGAGGGTGGGGATGGAGCGGATGGTCCGCGACACGTTGACCATCACCAGATACAGTGCATAGGTGAGCGACGAAAGCATCACCAGGCAGATGCCGAAAGCGCTCACCTCGCCGCCGCCTCGCATCAGCAGGCCCAGGCCGGCGAGCATCAGCAAGAGACACACGCCCGTCGTCGAGGTGAAGCGCTCGTGGTAGAAGAACACCATCAGCACCGCCACCATGACGGGGTAGACGAATAGCAGCGTGGAGGCCACTCCGGAATTCATATAGTTGTAGGCCTCGAACAGGCACAGCGACGACAGGGCCATCTGCACACCGAGCACGGCCAGCGGAGCCGCCTCGCCGCGCCTCAGACGCAGGCTGCGGCCGCGCACGGCCGCCATCGCGGCAAGCATGACCATGCCGAGCCCGTAGCGGAATATCAGCACCGAATTGGGATTCATGCCCTCGGCATAGAGAGGCACGGCGAAGGCAGGATTGGTGCCATAGGTGGCTGCTGCCAGCGCCGCCAGCAGATAGCCTTTGAGACTTTTGGGCTTCATAAGCTCTCAATCTCCGATTCCTTGCGCCGCAGCAGGTCGGCGAGTGCGTCGACGCGCACGGCAAACTCCTCCACCGCCTCAACGCCCTCGCGTGTGAGGCCCTGGATGTTCAGGCCGCAGCCGCTGTGGGTGCAGAATTCGGCTTCGGCGGCGTTGACGTGGCCGTGCGGACACACATAGCGCACCTCGCGGCGCAGCAGGCCGCCGTTGGTGATGATTTCGCCCTCGTCGGGCAGCTCGCGCATGAGCCGCAGCAGCTCCCTCATGTCGGCAAGGTCCTTATGGTCGTAGCAGGGCTGGAGGGTGGTCAGCAGCGACGCGGCCATGGCAGCCTCGCCGCGGGCCACGAGGCCGGCTATGGCCGTGGCGTCAAACAGGCGGCACTCCTCTATCAGGCGGCGCGTGGCCTCGGGCGCGCTGACGGTGTCGTCGTAGACCACCTCTATGGCGTAGCTGCGTTCCACCGCAGCCAGATAGCGCGGAAACTCCTTGAGGGCGATGCGGTTGGGCGAGCGCCTTTCGCCCTCGGGCAAGACGGCGCTGACGAGAAACTTGCGGTACAGTCCCTCGCCTACGCCCGTGAGACGGTGTTCGATGATGAAGTCCCAGTTGGCCTGCGAGGGAAACACGTCGGGCTGATCGAGCAGTTCCACGTAGCGGCGGCGCAGCAGCTCTGTGTTGAGCGCTTCGGCCGTGACCACGCAGTTGTCTATATCATAACGAGATAGGTCCATTTGGAGATAATGTCGAATTATTTCGCAAATATAATCAAAATTTAGCTAAAAAAGGTCAATTTAACATTTTAACATTTGCATTAAGCGTTTTTTGTAACTAACTTTGCGATTGGAAGTTGGCAACGACTACCTAATGGCATTGAATGCAATACCTTACACAATCTAAATACACTTATGACTACTGACACCCCGACCGGAACACAATTCGCCGTGCGCCGTTACGAGCCTTCGCCGGTGCCACTGTACTTAGACACTGCGAGGTCTTTCTTTTTTGTCATGCTCGAAGGTGAAATCACCATTCGCTACGACAGCTACGCTCCGCTCACGGTTCATCCCGGCGAGTGCGTGATGGTGATGCCCGACAGCTGCTACTGCATCGAGGTGCACAAGCCTTCGCTGTGCCTGCGCATCTTCAATTCGGAACAGCTGGCCGAGTCCTACCACAACGTTCTCGCCGACTGCGGCATGGCCATGCCTGCCGATGTCAACTACGAGTTTCGTGCGCTGCCCTCGCCCGACGCCGTCACGCAGTTTCTGCGCAGCGTGTGCACGGCCATCGAGGACGGCAAGGACTGCCCCGGCCTGCACAGCCGCTGGAGCGCCACGCTGGCGTCGCTCATCGCCGCCTACTACTCGCCCCACACGCTGGCATCCTTCTTCCGTCCGCTCATGTCGGAGGACTTCGATTTCCGCAGCCTCGTCATCGAGCACTGCCTCTCGGTCAAGGACCTGCCCGAGCTGGCTTCGCTGTGCAGCATGTCGCTGAGCACCTTCAAGCGCCGGTTCAAGCGCACGTTCAACGCTCCGGCCCACACCTGGATTGCCGCCCGCAAGGCCCATTTCATCTATGGTGAAATCACAGGCACGCGCAAGACCTTCGTCGAGATTGCCGAACAGTTCAACATCTCGTCGAGCGCCTACCTGACGGCCTTCTGCAAGCAGCACTTCGGGCTCACGCCACAGGAGATAAGGCGGCGCAACCATCTCCACCTCCGTGCCGACGGCGCCACTGCCTGAGGCAAGCCCTTTCCCCTCTCGACAATCCCCGGCTCTCTCCTCATATTTAATGTTTCATCAACCAAATCCAAGAATCATTCATGAGAACACTCTTTCTGGGGAGTATGATTGCCGCGACAGCCATGTGCTGCGCAGCCCGAGCCGATGTCGGCGTAACAGAAATCCCCGGCGGACTGAAAACGACTGTCGGGGAAAATGACATCACCCTGCAGTTCTACACCCCCGGCACGCTGCGCGTCACCAAGACGCCCGTCGGTGCTCCCGCTCCGGAGCCCTCGCTGGCTGTGATTGCCGAGCCCGCCGATGTGAACGCCCGTGTGGTGCGCCGCGGGGGCCAGGTGGAGCTGCGCGGCGACAAGCTGAGCGCACGCCTCGACCTGCGCACCGGCGAACTCACCTTCTACAACGCCGCCGGACGCCGCCTCACGGGCGAGAAGGGCGCACCCGAATTCAAGCCCGTCACCGACGGAGGACAGCCCTCCACATCGGCGCGCCAGGCTTTCGCCCTCGACAAGGACGAGGCCATCTACGGCCTCGGCAATACCGAGAGCGAGATAATCTCGCAGCGCAACGTCCACCGCCTGCTCCAGCCGCAGAACGTCGGCGACGGCATCCCCGTGTTTGTCTCCGTCAAGGGCTACGGCATCTACTGGGACAATTATTCGCCTACGCTCTTCAGCGACACGCCCGAGGCCACGGCCTTTGAGTCGCAGGTGGGCCGCAGCGTCGACTATTATGTCATGGCCGCCGACCGTGCCGACGGCGTCATAGCCGAGATGCGCGAGATTTCGGGCCGTGTGCCCATGTTCCCGCTGTGGACCTACGGTTTCTGGCAGAGCCGCGAGCGCTATAAGAGCCAGAGGGAGATATGCGAGGTGGTCGACAAACACCGTAGCCTCGGTGTGCCCCTCGACGGCATCATCCAGGACTGGCAATACTGGGGCAACAACTATCTCTGGAACGCAATGGAATTCATGAGCCCCGACTTCCGCGACCCGCAGATGATGGTAGACTCTATCCATGCCATGAACGCCCACGCCATCATCTCCATCTGGTCGTCGTTCGGCCCGCAGACCAAGCCATATCGCGAACTCTCCGCAAAGGGACTGCTGTTCGACTTCTCCACCTGGCCGCAGTCGGGCCTTGCCGAATTCTGGCCTCCCCGCATGGACTATCCGTCGGGCGTAAAGGCCTACAACCCCTACAGCTCCGAGGCCCGCGACATCTACTGGAAGCATCTGCGCCGCCTCTACGACGCGGGCATCGACGGCTGGTGGATGGACTCGACCGAGCCCGACTTTTTCGACCAGACCGACGCCGACATGGACTCGCCCACGGGCATGGGCACGCTGCGCAAGATGCGCGGAGCCTATCCTCTCCTCACCGTAGGAGGCGTGCACGACCATCAGCTGCAGGCCGACACCACACGCCGTGTGTTCATCCTCACACGCTCCGGATGGTTCGGACAGCAGCGCTACGGGTGCAACGTCTGGACCGGCGACACCTTCTCCACATGGGAAAACCTGCGCCGCGCCATCCCCACCATGCTCAACTTCAGCATGACGGGCAACCCCAACACCAACAGCGACCTCGGCGGCTTCTTCGCCGGCGCCTACAACGAGAAGCCCGGCGACAACTCGGCCGTGGACAATCCGCTCTTCCGCGAACTGTATGTGCGCTGGTTCCAGACGGGCGTGTTCACTCCTATGATGCGCTCGCACGGCACCGACATCGAGCGCGAGATCTACAACTTCGGCTCGGCGGGCGAGCCTGTCTACGACGCCATAGCCGAGGCCATACGGCTCCGCTACCGCCTGTTGCCCTACATATACTCTACGGCCTGGATGGTCACCGACGGCGACTACAGCTTCATGCGTCCGCTGATGATGGACTTCCCCGCCGACAAGGCAGGCTGGAACCGCGCCGACGAGTACATGTTCGGTCCGGCGCTGCTGGTGGCTCCCGTGCTTGAGGCACAGTACACACCCGAGAAAATCACGGAAGGCGACGAGAACACCGGATGGAACCGCGACACGGCGGCCGACTCCTCCGAAAAGGCCATGCAGGTGGACTTCATGGCTCCGCGCACCGCCGAGGTCTATCTGCCGGCAGGCACCGACTGGTTCGACTTCTTCAGCGGCAAGCGCTATCGCGGCGGCGTCACGGTCGACGTGCCCACCACGCTGAAGACCATCCCGCTCTATGCACGCGCGGGCGCCATCATCCCCATAGGCCCCGACGTGCAGTATGCCTCGGAGAAGCCTTGGGACAGCATTGAGATCCGTGTCTATCCCGGAGCCGACGGCGAGTTTACGCTCTACGAGGACGAATTCGACAACTACAACTATGAGAAAGGCGCTTACAGCACCATAACTTTCCGCTGGAACGACCGCAGCCGCACGCTCTCCGTCTCCGACCGCAGCGGTTCCTATCCCGGCATGCTCGCCGAGCGCCGCTTCAAGTTGCAGCTGATGGGCGACAAGGCAGCAGAGGCCACCATACACTACGACGGCAAGGCACAGAGCGTTCGCCTGTGACATCGCGGTCTAAAAAGTAAGAGCCGGTTCGACAATAAATGTTAATTGCAGGGCGGTCAATCGTCGAGTCATTTTCGTCATGGTTTGAGGGAGCGATGGGGCTCCATCGTGACCGAAAAGCGTGACGAAAAGGGCCGACGAGTGGCCGTGGCGATGGTATCTGCTCATGATATTGTTTTTCCAAATCGTTTAAAAAGTTACCCTCGCCTCGCATTTCTCGGGCGCTTTTTGCCTTGTTCCTCAGTCACGTAGCACGCTACGCTCCTTCGTCACAAGACAAAAATCACCTCGAGATCTGCGGCCCTGCAATTAACATTTATTGTCGAACCGGCTCTAAGGAGAGAGGCTACTCTCCGCCATCGATAATCAGCTCCCTGACTCCGCCGAACGTGCGGCGGTGCAGGGGGCTGATTCCTATTCGGCGCAGGGCCTCGCGGTGGGCCGCCGTGGGGTAGCCCTTGTTGACTTCCCAGCCGTAGCCCGGAAAGTCTTCGGCAGCGGCCAGCATGAAGTCGTCGCGGCATGTCTTGGCCAGCACGGATGCGGCCGCGATGTTGGCCAGCTTGCCGTCGCCGCCCACCACCGTGGTGTGCTCCACGTCGCCGTAGGGCTTGAAGCGGTTGCCGTCCACCGCCACATGGCCGGGGCGCAGCTCCAGGGCGTCGAGCGCGCGATGCATGGCCAGGATGGATGCGTTCAGGATGTTGATGCTGTCAATCTCCTCGGCCGAACACGAGGCGACGGCCCATGCCAGGGCAGCCTCCTTGATGACGGGCACGAGCATGCGGCGGCGCTTGTCGCTCAGCTGCTTGGAGTCGTTGAGCCATGGATGCGAGAAGTCGTCGGGCAGTATGACGGCGGCGGCAAACACGGGGCCGGCGAGGCACCCGCGGCCGGCTTCGTCGCAGCCCGCTTCGTGGCAGCCGCTGCGCAGGCATGCCGGAAGAGCGGTGTGTTCAGAGCGGGATTTCACAGTTCAGTATCATTTCGACAAGGTAGAGTGAGCGCACTTCGTCGCGGCGCACCACGATGTCCTCGTAGTCGGGATTGTCGCTGTGCAGCACCAGCAGCGCGGGGTCGGCATGGCGGCGCACATATTTTATCATGCGGTAGTCGTCGAGCACCACCACGTAGATCTGCCCCCAGAGTATGGGAGCCGTGTCGCTGACGGGGCGTATCGACACCCAGCAGCCGTCGGCCAGACGCGGCGACATCGACGTGCCGCGCACCTTCACGAGGGGGTAGTCGGGGTTGGCTCCGGGCATGTCGAGATAGCCCACAATGCGGTCGTCGGTGAATTCGCGGCTCAGATTGGCGCTGCCGGCGCTCACGTTGATGTCGTAGATGGGCGCTCCGCGGCGGTTCTGCGCCAGGGTGGCATGCGGGTCGTCCAGCTCGCGGGCATGTATGTCGCGCGGAAAGGGCACGCCCTCGCCGTCTTTAAGCCAGGTCTTGGATACGCCCGTGTTGACTACCACACTGTTGATGAAAGCTTCCGACACGGCCGCGCTGCCCGACAGCACGCGCGACAGCTTGGAGGGGTCGACGCCTATGCGTTCGGAGAATTGTGTCTGGTTCAGCCGCGAGAGCTTGATGAGGTAGCGCAGGCGGTCGATACGCGAGGCCGAAGGTTCGGGCATGGCGAGGGTGTCGAGGGCTTCTTTCATGTGCTGCAATTTTTCTGGACAAAGATACAATTTAAATTGCACCGGTGCAAGCGCGCCGCATCAAAACTTTACGAGCACGCGCGACACGATGGGCAGATGGTCGGAGGCGGCGCGCACCGAAGGCTTGGGCACTTCCGAGCCCACCAGCGTGAAGTCGGCGGCGGGCCAGCCGAATATCCAGTCTATTTTCTTCTCCGGAGCTTTTGCCGGGAAGGTCTTTTCGTCGCCCGTGAGCAGGCGGAAATCCTTGTTGAACAGGGCTATCGCCGCACTCTCGGGCTCGGAGTTGAAGTCGCCGGCCACGATGAGGGGCGTTTTCACCGTCTTGAGCCTCTCGATGGCGGCGCGGGCCTGTGTGGTGATGGTGTTGGGGTCGATGTAGTCGAAGTGGGTGCAGGCGAAGGTGAACAGCCGGCCGTTGCCGTCGAGTTCAAATTCGCCCACGAGCATGATGCGCGGTTCCACGTTCTTGGGGTTGGGAAGGTCCATCTTCTCCACCTTCACGGCCGGATGGCGCGAGAGTATGCCGATGCCGTAGTAGCCGCCGGCAAAGTTGATGGTGCGCCCGTAAAAGCCGAACATGCCCGTCAGTTCGGCCAGGCGGTTGATGAAGCTTATGCAGTTGTTGCCTTTGGACATCTCGCGCATGGTGTTGACATCGACTTCCTGCAGCGCCACGAAGTCGGGCTTGGCGGCATTGATTTCGGCGGCCAAGCGCTCCATCGAGGCGCGCTCGCCGAAGCGCAGGTTGTAGGTCATCACGGTGAGCTCGCGCTCGTTGTCGGCAGCGGATGCGCCGAGTGCGCTGATAAACAGTGCGATAAGGAGTAACAGATTTCTCATGACGCTTGGAGTTTCTGCAAAAGTACGGATTTTTCATATAACCGCGGCTAATCGCGGCTATAAAAACTTTCCATAGCAAGTGCCTTTTTGTGCGGCATGCCGATTGTTACTTTGCAGAACTTTTCAACAACTACAGCTATGAGTACTGCATTTATCACCTGGCTATGCATCGTGTCCCTGACCGGACTTATGCTGCTGGCCTGTCTCTGTGGCGCGGCCGTGCGCCGTCTTCGCGGCCACCATGTGTTCGGCATCGGAACCGAGCGCGAGGAATTCTTCATACCCGGCGACCGTCTGACTCCCGACGACCATGACTACGACGACCCCGACGACTTCTGAGCCTTCGCCTCGCGAGCTCTGCCTCTTCCTGGCCGAGTATGCCGGCTGGCTGCTGGGCAGCGGCGCCACCTGCATACGCCTTGAAAAGAACGTCACACGCATGGCGCGTGCGTTCGGGCGCGAGGTGGAGCTGACCATCAGCCTACGCCATGTCCACGTCTCGCTCATAGACCCCGGTCACTCCGAGCTGTGTACCACCATAGCCTCGGCCCGTCCGGCTCCGGTGAGCTTCCGCGTCATCACCGACCTGAGCCGTCTGAGCTGGGAGGTGGCCGACGGCAAGACCTCGTTTGCCGACGCGCGCATCAGTCTGGTGCGCATCACGACGTCGGGCCGGCAGAATCCCGCTGTAGAACTGCTGCTCGTGGCCTTGGCCAACGCTTCGTTCTGCCGCCTGTTCGGCGGCGACGCCATGGCCATGCTCGTGGTGGGATGCGCCACGGCTGCAGGCTATCTGCTCAAGCAGCGCCTGCTCGCCGTGCATGCCGACGTGCGCGTGGTCATGCTTCTGTGTGCCTTCGTATCGTCGGTGCTGGGCGCCACCGACGGACTCTTCGCTCTGGGCTCCACTCCGGCTGTGAGCGTGGGCACGAGCATACTCTATCTTGTGCCCGGCATACCGTATCTCAACTCATTCAGCGACATGCTCTACCGCTACTATATCTGCTCGATGTCGCGCTTCATGGACGCCCTCGTGCTGACGTGCTGCCTGTCGGCCGGACTGTGTGCGGGCATACTGCTGACGGGCGAGGGAGGCGTCCTGAACAATCTGTCATGGATATAAAAATTCTCGAAGATGCATTGTTTGCGGCTATAGCCGCTATCGGTTTTTCCTCTATCAGCCGTCTGCCGCTGCGCGCCTATCCGTTCTGCGCGGCCATCGCGGCCCTTGGCCACTCCATGCGCTTTCTGCTCATGAGCGCCGACGGGCCGGGGCTTCACATCGTGGCCGCATCGTTTGTGGCCTCGTTCTTCATCGGCACGCTGGCCGTAGTGCTGTCGCCCGTGGCCAGGACTCCTGCCGAGGCCTGCTTTTTCCCCTCGCTGCTGCCCATGATTCCGGGCGTCTATGCCTATCGTTCGTTCGGCGGACTGGCCGCCTGCATACTGTGCGACGACGCCGACAGCTTCGCCCCGTGCTTCTACCGCTTCGCCGCCAACGGCCTTGTGTGCGTCGCCGTGCTGACGGCAATGGTCGTGGGAGCCACCGTCCCGCTGTTTATTCTCAAAAAAATATCGTTCCGGGCCACGCGTTAGACCGACTTTTTCATTATTTTTGCAAGCACTATGGAATTGCGACAGCTTAGATATTTCGTCAGTGTGGCCGACAGTCTGAACTTCTCGGAGGCGGCACGCACCATGTGTGTGACACAGAGCACACTCTCGCAGCAGATAAAACAGCTCGAGGGCGAGCTGGGCACGCCCCTGTTCGTGCGCAGCAGCCACAGCGTGGCGCTCACCGAGGCCGGCCGCGAGCTTCTGCCCTTCGCCCGCGAGACACTCCATTCGGCCGACCTGTGCGTTGAACGCATCGCCGACCTCAACGACATAGCCGCCGGCACACTCAACATCGGCGTCACCTACTCGTTCAGCCCCATACTCACGGAGACCATCGTCACCTTCAGCAGGCGCTATCCGCGCATCAGGCTCAACATTCTCTACCGTCCCATGGCCGAACTCATGGAGCTGCTGCGCCAGCGCGAGGTCGACTTCGTGCTGGCCTTCCGGCCCACGCAGGCCGTGGACGGCGTGGAGTCGCACATACTGTTTCAGAACTGTCTGTCGGCGATAGTGCGCGAAGGCCACAGCCTGGCAGGGCACGACAAGGTGACGCTCGCCGAACTGCAACGCTACGACCTGGCCCTGCCCGCTCGCGGCCTGCAGGCACGCAACGCCTTCGAAGCCGTGGCTTCGGCCTACCGCGACTTCCGCCTGCGCATCGAGCTGAACGAGGTCAACATACTCCTCGAGCTCATCCGCCGCACAGATTTCGTCACCGTGCTGGCCGAGGCCACCATACACAACGAGAACGGCGTCCGCGCCATACCTCTCGATGTGCCCGACAACGAGATGGCCGGCTGCGTCCACGTGCTGCGCGACAGCTACCGCAAGCGTTCCATGCAGGAGTTTGTGCGCATGCTCGGCGAGTCCATTGCCGTGCGCGAGCGTCGCGACGCCTGGATTCGCATGAAGTGAACAGAAGGGCGCATAAACAGGAAATCCCGACCGGCCGGTCGGGATTTCCTGTTTATGCGTTATGGCTTGCCGTCAGTAGGGCAGTATTTTTGCGCCGCCATCGGGAGGCGTGGTGGTGTCGCCGGTGGGTATGTCGTCGGCGCTTGCCACTACTTCGACTCTATAGAACAGATTGGCCACTGCCGGGCTCTTGTCCACGGCATAGACCGGACATTCTATGGCTATCTCGTGGCGCCCGAGCTCGGTGTTCTCGCTTGTGACGAACTCAAAGCCGTAGGGAGCGGTGGCGGAGATGCCGAGGCGGTATTTGTCCCAGTAGTAGGTGGCGGCGGTGATGATGGCGGCCTTGTCGCCGTCGAGGTTCTTCACGTTGATGGCGTCGATTTTGAAAGTTTCGCCACGCACGATGTAGATAGTGCCGTCCACGCTTACGCCGTTGCTGATGTCGAGCGAGAAGCTTACGTTGGGCAGATCATCGTCATCGTCGGAGCAACTTGCCAGTCCGCACAGCGGCAGCACGGCCAGAAGCAGCATGTAGAAGAATGTCTTTTTCATATTCGGGTAAAAATAAGAGAGTTGAAATATTTTATGTTCTTTTTATATTCATAACATTACTAAAGCCGAAATGTTTATGCAGTCTGCACGATTTTTAGTATCTTTGCGGGTTAAAGGACGCATGATATGGATTTCAGACTTCACTCGAAATACAAGCCCACGGGCGACCAGCCGCAGGCCATAGACCAGCTGGTGCGGGGCATCGAAGTCGGGCGCCGATGCGCAGACTCTGCTCGGCGTGACGGGTTCGGGCAAGACATTCACCATGGCCAACGTGATAGAGCGGGTGCAGAAACCCACGCTCATACTCAGCCACAACAAGACCCTGGCCGCACAGCTATAAGGCGAGTTCAAGCAGTTCTTCCCGGAGAACTCGGTGCAGTATTTCGTAAGCTACTACGACTACTACCAGCCCGAGGCCTACATCCCCTCGGCCGACAAATATATAGAGAAGGACCTTGCTATAAACGAGGAACTCGACAGACTGCGCCTGGCCACCACCTCGGCACTCCTGAGCGGTCGCCGCGACGTGGTGGTGGTGTCGAGCGTATCGTGCCTCTACGGCATCGGCAATCCCGATGATTTCAACGAGAACGTCATAGAGCTGGCCGTGGGCACAAAGATAGCGCGCAACGCGTTTCTGCGCAAGCTCGTGGCTGCGCTCTACTCCCGCAACGAGGTCGACTTCCGCGCGGCACCTTCCGCGTGAAGGGCGACACCGTCGACATCTTCCTTGCCTACGAGGACATAGTGCTGCGCATAGTCTTCTGGGGCGACGAGATAGAGAGCATACAGACCTATCACCCCGTCGACAATATCTCGCTGGGCAGCCACGACCGCTTCAAGATTTATCCCGCCAACATCTTCGTCACCTCGCCGGCGCGCCAGGCCTCGGCCATAGCGCAGATGCAGCTCGACCTGGGCCAGCGCGTGGAGTACTTCCGCAGCCAGGGGCTCGAGCTGGAGGCGCAGCGCCTTTACGAACGCACCACCTACGACATCGAGATGATAAAGGAGCTGGGCTACTGCACCGGAATCGAGAACTACTCGCGCTATTTCGACGGGCGCAAGCCGGGCGAGCGCCCCTTCTGCCTGCTCGACTATTTCCCCAAGGATTTCCTCACCATCATCGACGAGAGCCACGTGACGGTGCCGCAGATACGCGCCATGTACGGCGGCGACCGCTCGCGCAAGGAGAACCTTGTGGAGTACGGTTTCCGCCTGCCCGCCGCGCTCGACAACCGCCCGCTGAAGTTCGAGGAGTTCGAGAGCCATGACGCCCCAGGTGCTATACGTGAGCGCCACTCCCGCCGACTATGAGCTGCAGCGCTGCGAGGGTGTGGTGGTGGAGCAGGTGATACGCCCCACCGGACTGCTCGACCCCCTCATCAAGGTGCGTCCGACCTCGGGCCAGGTCGACAACCTGCTGGAAGAGATACAGCTGCGCATAGAGCGCGACGAGCGCACGCTCGTCACCACCCTCACCAAGCGCATGGCCGAGGAGCTGAACGACTACTTCCTGAAACTCGGCATCAAGACGGCCTACATACACAGCGATGTCGACACCATCGACCGCATCAAGATTCTCGACGACCTGCGTGCGGGAGTCTACGACGTGCTCATAGGCGTGAATCTGCTGCGCGAGGGCCTCGACCTGCCCGAAGTGCGCTCGTGGCCATACTCGACGCCGACAAGGAGGGCTTCCTGCGCAGCGACCGCTCGCTGACGCAGACCGTGGGCCGCGCCGCGCGAAACCTCAACGGCGAGGTGATAATGTATGCCGACCGCATCACGCAATCCATGCAGCGCACCATCGACGCCACCGAAGACCGCCGCAGCGTCAGCTGGCCTACAACGAGGCCCACGGCATCACACCGCAGGCCATCGTGAAGGCCCGCCAGGCCATCGTCGGACTCGACACGCGAATCGACGAGGAAACAACGCCCGCCCGCACCGCCAGGGTGCAGGCCAAGGGCAACGCCCGCGAACGCAGCCGCCGCAAGGAGCAGGTGGCCGCAGCCGCGGCGGGAGCTGTGCCCTATGCCCAGGAATACACCCACGACACCACGACATCCGTGGCCGCCGACCCCGTGGTGGCCTATATGAACCGCGACGAGCTCGAGCGCCACATCAACCACACGCGCTCGGAGATGCTGCGCGCGGCCAAGGATATGGATTTCATCGAGGCGGCACGCCTGCGCGACGCCGTCATCAGGCTGGAACAGCGCCTGGAGCAGATGAAGTAAGACGAACTTATGAAGCGAAACATCCCCAACAGCAACGATACAAAGCAATCCCGCACCGAAGGCTACAGCCTGCCGCTGCCTCCCGCCACCGACTATCTGCCCACCTCCGTCAAGGAGATGCAGGCGCTGGGCTGGGACAGCGTGGACGTGGTGCTCTTCTCGGGCGATGCCTATGTGGACCATCCGGCGTTCGGCGCGGCCGTGATAGGCCGCACCCTGCAGGCGGCGGGCTATCGGGTGGCCATAGTGCCGCAGCCCAACTGGCAGGACGACCTGCGCGACTTCCGCAAGTTCGGCCTCCGCGCCTCTTCTTCGGAGTGTCGGCCGGAGCCATGGACTCGATGGTCAACCACTACACGGCCGCACGCCGCCGCCGCAGCGACGACGCCTACACCCCCGGCGGACGCCACGGAGCCCGGCCCGACTATCCCACGATGGTCTATTCCGAGGCCCTGAAGCGTCTGTTCCCGGACGTGCCGGTGATAGCGGGAGGCATAGAGGCCTCGCTGCGGCGCCTCAGCCACTACGACTACTGGCAGGACCGCCTCCGCCCCGGCATACTTGCCGACTCGGCGGCCGACATGATAGTCTACGGCATGGGCGAGCGCACCATCGTGGAACTGGCGCGGCGCCTCGAGGCCGGCGAGAAGATCGCCGACATCACCGATCTGCGGCAGACGGTGGTCATGCGCCCCATATCGGAGATGCCGGAAGCCGGAGCCGACGGCAATATCGTGCTGGCGTCATTCGAGGAGTGCCTGCGCCAGCCCAAAAGCCAGGCTGCCAACTTCCGCCACATCGAGCAGCAGAGCAATGCGATGGACGGAGGCCTCACCCTATGGCAGGCTACAGGAGACCGCGCTGTGAAAGTGAACCCCATGTGGCCGGCGATGGCCCAGGCGAGATTGACGCGGCATTTGATCTGCCCTACACCCGCCTGCCGCATCCGCGCTACCGCGGCAAGCGCATCCCGGCCTACGAGATGATACGCCACTCGGTCAATCTGCACCGCGGATGCTTCGGCGGCTGCGCGTTCTGCACCATCTCGGCCCATCAGGGCAAGTTCATAGCCTCGCGCAGCAAGGAGTCTATAATGAAGGAGGTGCGCCGGGTCGTGGCAATGCCAGATTTCAAGGGCTACATCAGCGACCTCGGCGGCCCGTCGGCCAACATGTATGCCATGGGCGGACGCGACAAGACGGTCTGCGCCAAGTGCCGCCGCCCGTCGTGCCTGCATCCCAAACCTTGCCCCAACCTCGACACCGACCATGCGCCCCTGCTCGACATCTACCACAGCGCCGATGCCGTGGCCGGCGTGCGCAAGAGTTTCGTGGGCAGCGGCGTGCGCTACGACCTTGCCATGCACCACACGGGCGACGGAAAAGTGGACGCCGTCAACCGCCGCTATTGCCGCGAACTCATCGCCAACCACGTCAGCGGACGCCTGAAGGTGGCGCCGGAGCATACGGTCGATGCCGTGCTCGACCTGATGCGCAAACCGTCGTTCAGGCTGTTTCACGATTTCAAGAAGATATTCGACGAGGTGAACCGCACGTCGGGTCTGAGACAGCAGCTGATACCTTATTTCATCAGCAGCCATCCCGGCTGTCGCGAGATTGACATGGCAATGCTGGCGGCCGAGACCAAAGAACTTGATTTCCACCTGGAACAGGTGCAGGATTTCACGCCCACACCCATGACCGTGGCCACGGAGATATACTACAGCGGCTATCATCCCTATACGCTCGAACGCGTCTACTGCGCCCGCACTCCGCAGGAGAAACTGGCACAGCGCCGCTACTTCTTCTGGTACGACCGGAATTACAGACTCGAAATCACCCGCAGTCTGAACCGCCTGCACCGTCCCGACCTCATAGCGCGCCTTTTCGGCCGCCGCTGACGGCCGGCCGCTACATGTCGTAGCGGCTGTAGATCTCGTTGGCGAGGCGGTGGGCTTTGGCGCGAACCTCGGGGTCGGCAGCGGCATGTTCGCCCAGGTCTGGCACCACTACTCGTGTGCCGGGGCGTATGCGGTTAGGGTGTCGCAGGATGTCGGCGTTGGCTTCGTAGATGAACACCCAGAAGTCTTTGCGGCCGTAATGGCTGCGGGCTATGGTGGTGAGGAAGCGCGTCGAAGTCACGGTGTCGTAGACGGGTTCTTTCTTCACTTCCTTGGCCTCGGGAGCGGCGATGCTGTCGGCAGGCGCGGCTGCGGCTATGCTTGCCGTGGTGTCGGCTTGTGCCGTATCGCACGGCGTCGCTATTGCGGGAGCAGCGGGAGCCGCAGCAGCAGTTGTCGTGTTGTCGGATTCTGCCACGGGAGCAGGGGCTCCGCAGTGCGTGCCGTAGCAATAGCCGCCGGCAAAGCCCACGACGAGGCACAATATGGCCGCAATCCAGGGCCATGCGCTGCGACGCTCCACGTAGATGACTTCCGGCTCGATTTCTTCTTCCGCTTCATCATCATCTTCGCTTTCGCAAGATTCTGACGCATCGGTGTTTGCCTGAGTTTCTTCAGGCTCCTCTTCAACCACTGCATCCGCAGTCGCTTCTTCCTCCGCTTCTTCTTCAGGTGCGGGTTCTTCGGCTTGTACCGTTTCAACGCTTTCCTTCTCTTCCTGCTCTTCCACGCTCGGCGCGACTGCTTCGTCGTCAGCATTCTTGTCTACGTCGGGAGCGAATATGTCGGCAGGCGCGTCGTCGGGCAGTTCCATGGGGGCGAAAAGCGCGAAGGGGGCGTTTACTGCTTCGGCGAGCTCGGCGGCGGGCGTGAATTCTATCGAGCTGTTGTCGGCACTGCGTCGGAAGCTGCCTATGCCCTTGAGCGTGACGCTCTCGCCGGCTGCGAGTGCGGCCTCGGCCGCGCCGAACAGGGCGAGGATGAAGCGTCCGGCGCTGTCGGCGTCGGTTCCGGCCAGGCGTGCCACCTGGACCGCGAGTTCGGGCAGGGCTATCGTGCTATTCATTTGCCGTAAGGTGTTTGCGCAGTTTGCTGCCGGGGCTGAAACGAACTGCTATGTGCGGAGGCATGAGCGTGCGCTTGCCCGTAGCGGCGTCGGTGGCTATGTGCTCGTCGTGTTTCTCGGGCACGAAGCTGCCGAAGCCGGGTATGGCCACGGTGTCGAGTGCGGCACAGCGCTCGCGCAGGGCTGCGGCAAGTGCCGCAGCCATCTTTTCGGCCTGTGCTGTATCGCAGGCTGCGGCGCGTGCGGCCTGTTCTATTATCTGTCGCTTGTCCATCAGTCCCGTATGTCGTTCAGATGATGAGCATGGCGTCGCCGTAGGCGCCGAAGCGGTAGTCCTCCTTGACGGCCTCCTCGTAGGCGTGCATCACCAGGTCGTAGCCGCCGAATGCCGCCACCATCATCAGCATGGTGGAGTAGGGCAGATGGAAGTTGCTCACGAGCGATGTGGCCACGGTGAAGTCGTAGGGAGGGAAGATGAACTTGTTGGTCCAGCCGTCGTAGGTCTTCATGTGGCCGCCCATGCTCACGGCCGTGGCCATGCCGCGGAGCACGCTTGTGCCCACGGCGCATACGCGCTTGTCGGCGTCTTTGGCCGCATTGACGGTGTCCACGAGCTGCGGCGAGACAATCAGCTGCTCCGAGTCCATGCGGTGCTTGGTGAGGTCTTCGACGTCGATTTCGCGGAAGTTGCCCAGGCCGCAGTGCTCGGTGAGGAACGACTGTTTTACGCCTTTGATTTCGAGGCGCTTGAGCAGTTCGCGCGAGAAGTGCGCACCTGCGGCGGGAGCCACCACGGCGCCCTCGTTGCGGGCGAAGATGCACTGATAGCGCTCGGCGTCGGCCTCTTCGGGCTCGCGCTTGATGTATTCGGGCAGCGGAGTGTGGCCCAGGGCGTAGAGGTCGCGCTTGAACTCGTCGTGCGGTCCGTCGTAGAGGAAGCGCAGCGTGCGGCCGCGCGAGGTGGTGTTGTCGATCACCTCGGCCACCATCGACTCGTCCTCGCCGAAATAGAGCTTGTTGCCGATGCGGATCTTGCGGGCGGGCTCCACGAGCACGTCCCAGAGCTTGTTGTCGGCGTTCAGCTCGCGCAGCAGGAACACCTCGATGCGGGCGCCGGTCTTCTCCTTGTTGCCGTAGAGCGGGCCGGAAACACCTTGGTGTCGTTGAACACCATCACGTCGCCGTCGTCGAAGTAGTTGAGTATGTCTTTGAAAAGGCGGTGCTCAATCTCGCCGGTGGCGCGGTGCAGTACCATCATGCGCGACTCGTCGCGATTTTCCGCGGGATACTGCGCTATCAGTTCCTCGGGAAGGCGGTATTTGAATTGCGAAAGCTTCATATTGCTATGCTAAGTGGTGACGTATATTTTTATGAATTGTTAATTTCGGTCGGGAGGGATGAGAGGGGGCGGCGGCAGGCGGCCTTGCTCAGGCCTTGCGCTTGCCTTCGTACCAGTCGGGGTACTCCACCGGAGCTGCGGCGATGATTTCGGCGGCCTGCGCCACGCTGACGCAGTCGGCTATGGCTATGTCGCCCACGCGTGTGCGCCTCAGGGCCGTGAGGTGCGCGCCGCTGCCCAGGGCTGCGCCGATGTCGCGGGCCAGGGAGCGGATGTAGGTGCCTTTGCCGCACACCACGCGCACCTTTATGGCGTCCTGCGCGTAGTCGAGCAGTTCAAGGCTTTCGATGACTATGGTGCGGGGGCGCATCTCCACCTCTTCGCCTGCGCGTGCGCTCTCGTAGGCGCGCACTCCGTTGATCTTGCAGGCCGAGAACACGGGAGGCACCTGCTGGATGGTACCCGTGAAGCCGCGCAGAGCCTCTTCCACGGCCTCGCGGGTGATGTGGTCGGTGGGGTAGGTGGCGTCGACTTCCGTTTCCAGGTCGAAGCTGGGAGTTGTGGCGCCTAAGGCTATCGTGGCCTCGTATTCCTTGATGCCTGCCTGCAGTTCCTCGATGCGTTTGGTGGCACGGCCGGTGCATATTATCATCACGCCTGTGGCCAGCGGGTCGAGAGTGCCGGCATGGCCTACCTTGATGCGCGAAATGCCCATGCGTCGCACCAACGCGCCACGCACACGCTTCACAGCATCAAACGAGGTCCAGCCAAGGGGCTTGTCGATGCAGAGTATTTCGCCGCTCAGATAGTCCATCGGCTCAGAACAGGGGGTAAAGCAGACACAGCAGACCGGCGGCCACGCAGTAGACGGCGAACCATACCAGTTTGCCTTTCTTCACGATGTCGAGCATCCATTTGCAGGCGATGCAGCCCACGACGAACGACGCTATGAAGCCGATGGCTATCGAAGCAAGGCTTGCCGCGCCGGCCGATGCGGCCGCACCTGCTGCGGTGGCTGCAGGCTCAAGCATGTCCTTGATGTCGAGCAGACCTTCGCCCAGGATGGGGATGATGACCATAAGGAACGAGAAGCGGGCCACGCGTTCGCGGTTGTCGCCCAGCAGTATGCCGGTGGCGATGGTGGTGCCCGAGCGCGACAGGCCGGGCAGCACGGCTATGGCCTGGCCTATGCCTATCACCAGGGCATCGGTCCAGCTGATGTCGCGGCCCTGGGGGGCGGAAGGATGCAGCAGGGCATGGCGCGTGCGGGTGAAATAGGCGAAGCTAAGCAGCACGGCAGTGACCAGCAGGCACACGCCCACGATGGTGAGATTGCCCTCGAAGAGGGTGGAAATCTGCTTCTTGAAGCAGAGGCCCACGATGGCCACGGGGATGCACGAGAGGAGTATCTTGCAGACGTAATAGAAGTTGTCGTCGCGGCGGAATGTGAAGAACGACACACACAGGGGCACGAACTCGCGCCACAGTATGACGATGGTGCTCAGCACGGTGGCCACGTGCAGCATGACGCTGAACTCAAGCGAAGCCTCGGGGTTGAGATTGACGCCGAGAATCTGCTTGAATATCTCGAGATGGCCGCTGCTGGAGATGGGAAGATACTCCGACAGACCCTGTATAATGCCCAGGAGCAATGCGTCTAACCAGTCCATTGTCAGTCGTTTTTACGGGGTTTGACAATGATGGCTACGGCCATGGCCACGAAGCCGAGGAAAGCGATGGCGGGGCCGACCACGATGCGGCGTGTCGAGAAGATGTCGGGGTTGAACTCGGTCTCCGTCGTGGAGCCGCCGAGCATGAGGATGAAACCTATGATTATCATCAGTCCGGCCACGGCCATGCCGATGAAGTTGATTCGTGTCAGAGGGCGCTGTTCGGCGCTCTCGCGCCGTATGGCCTCGGTTTTCTTGTTTGAATCCATATATTGGTTGTTGGGTCAGTTCATGTAATAGTCGTCGATACTGCGGCGCAGGTAGCGGTTGGTGGCGAACGCCGAAGCCAGCAGACAGATGCACACGCCCGTGGCGAGCAGCAGGCAGTAGACCACGGCGCTGTCGCGCCAGCTCAGCACTCCCGCCAGGGCGGGGTCGGTGCGCAGGGCGTAGGCCTGCAGCGCGGCCAGCAGCAGCGATGCCGCTACGGCGGCGATAAGCCCGGTCAGGGCGCCGGCTCCGAGAAACGGACGGCGGATGAAGGCGGCGGTGGCTCCCACAAGGCGCATCGTGTGGATGACGAAACGGCGGGAGTAAACGGCGAGGCTGACGGTGTTGTTTATCAGCACGAAAGATATCACAAGCAGCGCTGCTGCCACTGCCAGCATAATCCAGGTGAGGCGCCGCAGATTGTGGTTGACGCTGTCGATGATGCCGGTGTCGGTCAGCACTTCCTCCACTCCGCCGCGCTCGGCCAGCAGGGCGCAGATGGCGCTGATGCTGTCGCCGTCGGCATGCTCGGCCTTGACGCGCACGTCGAATTCGGCGCCGTAGGGGTTCTCGTCGACGAGCTGCATGATGTCCTCGCCTATGACTTCCGACTCCTGGGCCAGAATCTCGTCGGGACCGGCGTAGACGAACGCATCGACGTAGCGGGCCGAGCCGAGCTGCTTTTTCATGGCGTTGATGTCCGACGCAGACGCACCTTGCTCCATCTTCACGGTGAAGCCCATGTTGCGGCGAATGTTGTCGGTGGCCTTGCGGGCGGCGCAGGTCATGAGGGCGGTGATGCCCAGAAGCACGAGCACAAGGGTCACACTCACAATGGACGTGAAGCGCGAACCTAATACACTAATTTGCAGAGTCCTTTTCTTTGCCATGTTTGATGCAGAGCCGGAATAGCCCTAAAAACATGCAAAATTAATACTTTTTCAACCCTTTGTCAAGACCCGCCGATGTATTTTTAGCCTAAAATGCAAGAATGTGGCAAAAAAACACAAGAATAGCGGCCGAAAAATCGTAACTTTGTACATCCATAACCAAAAACCTTTGATTGCAAGCGTTTGTTAATAATATAACTTATTTTTAAAACGATGAGCAGCATGTTCGAACTATTGGTGGAGCTACCTCTGTTCAGGGGCGTAAGTATCGACACCATCAGAAAGATAGCCGGTACGGCAAAGATGCACTTCCTGAAGTATCCGCAGGGCGAGGTGATCATAAAGGAACACTCGCCGTGCACCCATCTTACGTTCATAATCAGCGGTTCGGTGCGCGTGTCCACCAGCAACAACAACGACCGCATTGCTGTCTCGCAGACGCTGCATGCGCCCGATGTAATAGCTCCCGACTTCCTCTTCGGACGTGCCACTTACTACCCCTGCCGCGTGGTGGCGCTGCAGGAGACGGGTCTGCTGCAGATAAGCAAGTCGGACTATCTCAAGATACTGACCACCGACCAGGTGTTTCTGCTCAATTATCTCAACATTGTTTCCATGAACGCGCAGAAGAGCGTCGTCGGACTGATGTCGCTGACGTCCGGCACTCTGGAGGAGCGCATTGCGTTCTGGGTGATAGCCCTCACGCAGAACACGGGCGTCAACATTGCCATCGAGTGCCCGCTGCGCAATCTGTGCGCCATCTGGGGTGTGCAGCGCTCGGCACTCGTCGATGCCCTCACCCGTCTGAAGGACTATGGCGTGAAGTCGTTCGGTCCGCAGGGTGTGGAGATATCTTCGCGAAAAAAACTGCTCGACATGCTCACCCGACATCCCGAATTGGACCCCGACGCAGACGCCTCTGCCGAAGAATAAATCGGCCGATTATCCCCGATATCCCCATATTTTTACTTATATTTCATATTGTATGGCAGATTTGCAATCATTTGTAAATCTGCTTTTTGTATTTATATTGCCGTCCAATTTATTTATATTTCATTTATATAGCCATTGCATTGCCGGTTTATGCGATTAATTTTGCAGTGTAAATAATTGTTAGGTCTAAGATTTTGGATCTGATAGGTTAGAAAAGATTGTAAAAAGGATTTCAAAAGGTTTTAGGTATTTAGTGTTAGAGACACACAAGAAAAGCCGCTCCGTGAGGAAGCGGCTTCTTCATTTTTATACGCCGGTCAGTCTTGCAGCGGCCTGCGTTCGAAGGCGTCGATGAAGCTGCCGGGCGTAGCGTTGTAGATGCGTATCCCCTTGCTGTCGGCAAATCGGGCTATGGCGTGATAGCTGCGGAAGGCCACGGTGAAGCTCTCGAGAATGTCGTGAAGGCGGTAGCCTTTGTACTCCGATGTGGAGCGGGCAGTCTCCTGCTTGTCGTCCTTATAGAAATGAGGTTGCACGCTGACCACCTCGTTGTGCTCGTTTACGTCGATGGTGCGCAGCCACGAGTGGTCGGCGCCTGTCAGCCATATGGTTCTGAATCCTGCTTTTATGGCAATCATGATAGACGCGATCAGCACGTTGCGCGGCCGCGGCATGGCCATGCCGCGGCTGTAGACGGCGTGGCAGAACGGCTCGAAGCCTTCGGCGCCCACCGCGTTGAAGCCCTCCACGTGCAGCGAGGGGAAGCGACGGCGCACCTCCTTGACCCGCCGGGCGGGCACGTAGAGCGTCAGAGGCCACGAGGCTTCTGCGAGCCGTTGCCACAGAGCGACAACGTTGGGCATGTCGGACGTGAAGAAATGGGGGTCGGCGAGTACGTAGTAGCGTGGCTGCAGTTCTGTGAACTCCGGTGCGTTGGCTGCGAAGTTCACAGCCATGCAAGGCCGCTTGCGCAGACTGTCCTTGTGCTCGGCTATGGTAGTGCGCAGCGAGGGGCCGTTGGCCAGGATTACGATGCTGTCGCCTTCGTCGGCAGGGTGTGCGCCGATGCCGCAGCGGCGGCTCTGCAGGGCTATCTTGACGATGCTTTTGAGTGTGGAGCCGGCGAGCGATGCGCATCGGGCTATTTTATCGCCTGTTTTCATGCTGTGAATACGTATGCAAGGGTTAGGGCCGCGCTCATGCCCACGGCGAAGATGACACACCAGATGCGGAACGCGCGTTCCCGCCTGTAGTGGACCCAGGCATAGGCAGCCGAGGGTGTGAGCAGGGTGATGAGCGGGATGCCGTAGCGGGCCACGCTGCCGCCGTATGAGTAGGCTGAGGCGATGTAGAACACCAGTCCGCAGACGGTCAGCAACGTAAGCAGCCGCGGTGCGCGGTCGCGGAATTGCCGGCCTGTATAGTACATGAGCAGGCATCCTGCGACATAGCGGAAGAAGGAGAAATGGGCCACGGCCATGAAGGGCCCGTAGATGAGATATTTGTCGAAGCTCCACGGCAGCGGAATGAGGAACTGCACGGCGGTCACAGCGGGCAGCAACAGCAGACGAACCCATAGTGGAGCGCTGAAGTAGAACGTGAGATTGTGGTTGTAATCGTCGCCGTGACCGTAGTTTATGGGGGTCTTTGTGGTGAATTGCCCGCCGTGGTCCACATAGAAAGACACGGGAGCTATCTCGCCGAGCAATTGTACATTGGCCCACGCGGCGAGCAGGGCAAACGACACGAGCGCGGGCAACACGAGGCTGCGTCGGCGGCGCCAGTCGCTGAGGCAGAGAATCAACACGGCGAGCACCGGAAAATAGTTTTTACGCATGAAGTAGACGCCGATGGCGGCAATGACAATCGCCGCAACGGCACCGAGCGACGCTTTGTCGCGCAGGCGCAGGGAGGCTGCCGCAGTGATAGCAACGGCACATGCCAGCGGGCAGTCCTTTATAAGGACGGTGGCCGATGCCATGAAATAGCACATGGCCGCGCTTATGGCCATGGCGGCGACGGCAATGTCGCGGCTGTGGCGGGCATCGCCGCCGCCACAGCGTGCCGCGATGTCTCCGGCCAGGACTATCGTCAGCAGCGCGCAGAACGAATTGAACATCAGCGCTATGCCGAAGTCCTGGCCGAACACTCTGACGACGGCGCCGATGAGGTGGCCGTAGTCCTGAGCCGGCCAACCGCAGGCCATGACGTCGGTGCGGCCGTTGTCGAACAGGGCGTTGTTCCACGCGCTCCATGCGTCGATGTTCATGAGTACTGGAGCCGAACTGTCGCCATTGCCGAGCACGATGATGAAGTAGTTGCAGTTGATGCATATACCCGTCCACAGCACGATGGAAGCTCCCCAGAGCACCCATCCGCCGGTAGTCGAACTCCACGGCCTGCTGCGGTGCAGCAAGGCGAGCGCCGTGTAGACGAGCGCCCAGCCGATGACAAGCGTGGCGGCCGATGAGCCCGGCCACAACAGTGCCGACATGCCTGTCAGACAGATGCCTGCAGGCAGGCCGAAACGTAGCGGGGAATATGCCGTGGGTGAGTTCATTTCTGCGGTCCGAGCGTGAGGAACGACGGTGTGGCGAGGCTTGAGGCCGCCCGGCGCAGATCGTCGGACGACACCGCGTGGATAAGGGCCTCGGTTTCCTCGGGCATGGACGCACGGCCGTGGAAGAGGGTCGCGCGGGCAATGCCGAGTATGCTGTTCTCGCGGTTGTCGGATGCGACTACCAGTTGGCCTAGATACTGGCGCTTGGCCATCTCGAGGGCGCGCGGTGTGACGGCGTCGCCCGATGCTATGCGCCTGATGCAGTCCAGCACAAGGCGGCGGCAGCGGGAGCTGTCGTCGTGGTCGCATCCGTAATAGACGGTGAAGGCGCCGCAGTCGGAGTACCACACCGACGAGGCCTCGACCGTGTAGACCAGTCCGCGGCGTTCGCGCAGGGCCACGTTGAGCAGCGAGTTCATGCCCGGGCCGCCGAGAATGTTGGTGAGCAGGGCCTGGCAGTGGCGCTCCGGCGAGAACATGCCGGGCAGACGTGCCCCGATTATATTGTGGTCCTGATGCGAGTCGATGGGGCGGTGCAGGTCGAAGGGCGCGTTGACGGGCGGCGCGCTGTGCTCGCGTGCACCGCCGTCACCCTCGGCAGGGTTGAAATAACGGCCGAATACGGCGGCTACGCGTTCGGGGCTCTCCGGTCCGCTGTAGAAGGCCACCATGCCGGAGGCGGTGTAGTGGCGCCGCAGATAGTCGCGGCATGTCTCGGGAGTGATGCGGGCTATGGCCTCGCGGTCGCCCAGGATGTTGTGGGCCAGCGTCGAACCGCCGAACAGCAGTTCGTCGAAGTCGTCGTAGACGGCATCGGCCGGCGAATCGAGGTAGCTGTCTATCTCGTCGGCTATTACCTGGCGCTCCTTGTCGAGCTCGGCGGCGGGAAACTGCGAGTTCTGCACCAGGTCGGCGATGAGTTCGGCCGCGCGGGCGGTGTTGCCCGCGGGATAGATGCTGTAGATGGTGGTCTCCTCCTTGGTGGTGAAGGCGTTAAGTTCGCCGCCCACGGCTTCCATGCGGTTGATGATGTGCCATGGCGAGCGCCGCAGTGTGCCCTTGAAGATGGTGTGTTCCACCAGGTGGGCGAGGCCGTGGGTGTCGGTCCCGTCGTCGCGGCTGCCCACGCGCGCCGTCACGCCCGCTATGGCTGTGGCCGCGCGTGGCGTGTGCACGTGCACCAGGCGCATGCCGCAGGGCAGAGTGTCGTAGCTGATGTGCAGGCTCTTACGCATCCTTCCAGTCGCCGCCCTCCTTTATGAGCTCGATGAGGCGCGGCAGAGCCTCGGCCGCGGGTATGTTCTTGACCACGCACTGCTTGTTCTTGTAGAGGCTCACATTGCCTGCGGCGCCGCCCACGTAGCCGTAGTCGGCGTCGGCCATTTCGCCCGGGCCGTTGACTATGCAGCCCATGACGCCTATTTTGAGTCCCTTGAGGTGGGATGTGGCTTTCTTGATTTCGGCCAGGGTGTTCTGCAGGTCGAAGAGAGTACGTCCGCAGCCGGGGCAGGCTATGTACTCCGTGCGCGAGAAGCGCAGTCGCGTGGCCTGGAGAATGCCGAGCGAGAGCTCGCGCAACTCGTCGGGGCCGAGCTGCGGCGCCACGATTTCTATGCCGTCGGCAAATCCGTCGAGCAGCAGTGTACCGAGTTCGACGGCGGCCTCCACCGTCACCTGTTCGGCAGACATGGAGGCGGGGTAACTGCGGCGGATGACAACGGGAGTGTCGTCGCCGCGGCGCATCATGTCGTGCATCACGGCTCGTATCCTTGCTATGGGATTGAGTGCGTTCTCGGGTGCTTCCACCACCTTTACACCCTCGGGCAGATTGTCGCGGTCGAAGTCGACGCCTACGGCCACGGGCAGATTGTCGCCACCTACGCAGCCTGTCGCGCGGCTACGGCGTCGCGAAGGGTTGAACGCGTCGTAGCCCGGAGCCATCTCGGCGCGTGTCGGCTCGGCGGCGGATATGCGCTCGATGTAGTCGCGTATCATGCGGGCCACCGGAATCTCGGCCACCGGGTCCTCGCTGAGCGAAACGCGGATGGTGTCGCCGATGCCGTCGGCAAGCAGAGAGCCGATGCCGACAGCCGACTTTATGCGGCCTTCCAGCTCGTTGCCGGCCTCGGTGACGCCGAGGTGGAGAGGATAGTGCATGTCTTCCGCGTCCATGGCGGCGACAAGGCGGCGCACGGTCTCTGTCATCACCCTGACGTTGGACGCCTTGATGCTGATTACCACGTCGTTGAAATCCTCATCGCGGCAGACGCGCAGGAATTCCATCGCCGACTCCACCATGCCGGCCGGCGTGTCGCCGTAACGGCTCATGATGCGGTCGGAGAGCGAACCGTGGTTGACGCCGATGCGCAGGGCCGCATGGCGTTCGCGGCAAAGGTCGAGCAGCGGCACGAGCTTGTCGCGCAGACGCGCGAGCTCGGCGGCGTACTGCTCGTCGGTGTAGTCGATGATTTTGAACACGCGTCCCGGGTCGATGAAGTTGCCCGGATTGATGCGCACCTTCTCCACACCGGCCTCGACGGCAGCAAAAGCAGCCGCGGGGTTGAAGTGTATGTCGGCCACGAGGGGCGTAGTTACGCCGCGGGCGCGGAGCTCGCGGCTGATGTCGGCGAGATTGGCGGCATGGGCCACTCCCTGGGCCGTCAGGCGGATGATTTCGGCGCCGGCTTCGGCCAGGCGCTCGCACTGGGCCACGCTGGCTTCGGTGTCGAGCGTGGGGGTATTGGTCATCGACTGCAGGCGCACGGGATTGTCGCCTCCTATGCCCACGCTGCCAGCGCGGGCCACGCACGTCGAACGGCGTTGGTAGTCTATACGGTTCATTGTCAGTAGGGTAAACACATTGCTATGAAGACGCAGGCGGCTGTCAGCAGCCATCCGCAACACACTTGGCCCAGGCTGTGGCGCTCGAGCACGAGGCGGGCCGAGGCCACGACGCCGCCCAGCAGAATCACGCCCGTGAGCCACAGCATGGCGTTGACCGTGGCCAGGCCCGTGGCCGTGAGCCACAGCATCATGCCGGCCATGCCTCCGATGGCGCCGGCGTGGGCGCTGATTTTCCACCGCAGCGTGATGAACAGACTGATGATCGCGGCCGCGGCTGCTCCGCAGAAGAAGGCTTCGAGCCACAGCGGAGCGTGCAGCACACGCAGGTAGATGGCGGCCGCGAGATAGGCGAGTATGCCCACGAGCATGGGCACTATGCGCTGGCGGCGGTCGGAGATGCTCATGTCGGCTATGCGGCCCGTGCGCAGCATCAGCAGCAGGATGGCGGTGGGAATCACTGCCGTGATGACGGCCACGCCTATGGTGGCGCCTATGCGGGTGCGCTCGGGCAGCACCTGCAGCGGGGTTATCCACATGGCCAGGGCCATGCAATAGGTGGGCAGCAGCAGCGGCGAGAAGACGTCGCTGACTATCTGTGCGGCCTTGCGCAGGGCCGAGCCCCGCGGGCGCGATGGCGGCTCCACGGGTTCGGGCGCCGCTCCGATGGTCTTGACCGGGCGCGCGAAGGCTTCGCTGTAGTGATCGGGTTCCATGTGTAGGTTCAGAATTTTTTTCGCAGGCGGGCCACGGGCAGGCCGAGCTTCTCGCGGTATTTGGCCACGGTGCGTCGCGCTATGTCGAAGCCCTCGGCCGCAAGAGTGGCGCGCAGGGCCTCGTCGCTGAGCGGCGAGCTCTTGTCCTCGTCGGCGATTAGAGTTTTAATGCGTTCGGATATGGTGTGCACCGAGGCGTCGGAGGCTTCGGTGGGCCGTTCGTTGAAGAACATCTTCACGGGATAGACACCCGCGGGCGTGGCCACGTATTTGCCGGCCGTGGCGCGGGATATGACGCTGAGGTCCAGGCCGGTGTCGGCGGCAATGTCGCGCAGTATCATAGGCCTGATGGTGCCGGGGTCGGCCGTCATGAAGAAATCGCGCTGACGGGCCACGATGGCGCGCATGACGTCCATGAGTGTCCTCGCTCGCGCGTCGAGCATCTTTATAAAACTGCGGGCCTCGTCGTGGCGCGCCCGTACGAAGGCGTAAGCCTCGCGTTCGCGCCTGGTGGCCGCGGGGCGGTCTTCGCCGGGCAGAAAGCTCTCCTCTATGGCCAGTTCAGGGGTGCGGCCTGTCAGCGATACGGTGGCACGTCCGTTGGCGTCTATCTCGACATTGAAGTCGGGCACGATATAGCGCGGCGAGTTGTCTGTGCTGTTGTCGGCGTGGCCTCCGGGTTTGGGGTCGAGATCGGTGATTACGCTGATGGCGCGGGCCAGTTCCTCCTGGCTTGCTCCGAGCGAGGCCATGAGCTTGTCGGCATGACGCTTGCTGAAGGCTTCGAAATTATCGGCCACGATGCGCCTGGCCAGCTCAACGTCGGCCGAGGGCTTCATGCGGTCGAGCTGCAGCAGCATGCAGTCGCGCAGGTCGACGGCTCCCACTCCCGCGGGTTCCATCTGCCGCACAAGCTGCAGGGCCTCGGCAAACATCTCCGCGCTTACTTCGCGTCCCGTCTGTGCGCTCATGTCGTCGGCCATTGCCGCGGGCGACCGCGTCAGATAGCCGTTGTCGTCGAGGTTGTCTATCACATACTCGGCCACGGCGCGACGCCTGTCGTCGAGCTTGTAGTCGGCCAGCTGGTCCTTCAGGTTTTCGGCAAGAGTCTCGCCCGGTGCCGCTGCCGGCATCTCGTAGCCGGGCTCGTAGTAGGCGTTCCGCTGTTCGCTGCGGTAGAAGGGCACATCGTCGTCGCTGCCGTAGTCGGCGCGCTGCAGCTCCTCGGCACTCTCGTTGAAGGCCTCGGCAGCCTGGCTGTCGTCGCCCGCCGGCTGTTTCTCTATGAGAGCGGGATTCTCGTCCACCACGCGGCGCACCTCGTCCTCTATCTCCGGCGTAGACATCTCCAGCAGGCGCCCGTAGAGCATCTGCTCGGGATGCAGCCGTTGCTGCAGCCGCTGCTGTTGCGACAGTTCCAGTGATTCTCTCATAGTCGCTGCAAAGATAAGCAAAAAACTTCGCACGCGCAAAAGCTCGTGAGCCCCGCCGCAACATTTCGCCGCTCGTGCGCGGATGTGTTGCGGGTGCGAACATTTTTGCGTAACTTTGCCGAAAATTAACCACAATTCAGACTGCCGCAAATGAGAAAATGGCGCATTGAGGACAGCATGGAGCTGTACAATATCGAAGGCTGGGGCCGCAATTATTTCTTTATCAACGATAAAGGGCATGTGGCTGTGCGCCCGCGCGAGGGCTATGCCTCGGTCGACATCAAAGACGTGCTCGACGAGCTGCAGGTGCGCGACATCTCCGCACCCGTGCTGCTGCGCTTTCCCGACATCCTCGACAACCGCATCGAGAAAATCAGCAACTGCTTCCGCGAGGCCTCCGAGACCTACAGCTACAGGGCCAGAACTACATGATATATCCCATCAAGGTCAACCAGATGCGCCCCGTGGTGGAGGAGATCGTCACCTACGGCAAGAAATTCAACATCGGCCTCGAGGCCGGCTCCAAGCCCGAGCTCCACGCCGTGCTCGCCACCAACATCGACGAGAACGCCCTGATAATCTGCAACGGCTACAAGGACGAAAGCTATATCGAGCTGGCCCTGCTGGCCCAGAAGATGGGACGCCGCATATATCTCGTGGTGGAGAAGCTCAACGAGCTGCGCATCATCACCGAGGTGGCGCGCCGCCTCAAGGTGCGCCCCAACATGGGCATACGCATCAAGCTCTCCAGCTCAGGCTCGGGCAAGTGGGAGAAAGCGGCGGCGACCAGTCGAAGTTCGGCCTCAACAGCTCCGAGCTGCTCGAGGCCATCGACTTCATGCAGCGACACGAGATGACCGACTGCCTGCGCTCATACACTTCCACATCGGCAGCCAGATCACCAAGATACGCCGCATCAAGAACGCCCTGCGCGAGGCCATGCAGTTCTATGTGCAGCTCAGCAAGATGGGCTTCGACATCGACTTCGTCGACATAGGCGGCGGCCTGGGCGTGGACTACGACGGCACACGCAGTTCGGCCAGCGAGAGCTGCATGAACTACTCCATCCAGGAGTATGCCAACGACGCCGTCTCGGCACTCGTCGACGTGTGCGTCAAAAACGGCCTACGCAGCCCAACATCATCACCGAGAGCGGACGCTCGCTCACGGCCCACCACTCGGTGCTCATCTTCGAGGTGCTCGCCACGACGAGCCTGCCGCAGTGGCGCGACAACGAGGAACTCGACCCCGACGTCCCACGAACTCGCCCGCGAGCTCTACAGCATCTGGGACAAACTCGACCCGTCAGCATGTTCGAGAGCTGGCACGACGCCCTGCAGATACGCGAGGAGGCCCTCGACCTCTTCAGCCTCGGTCTGCTCGACCTGCGCACCCGCGCCCAGATCGAGAAACTGTTCTGGAGCATAGCCCGCGAGGTCGGCGAGCTCGCCGCAGGCATGAAACACGCCCCCGAGGAGCTGCGCAAGATGTCGCGATGATTCCCGACAAGTATTTCTGCAACTTCTCGCTGTTCCAGTCGCTGCCCGACTCATGGGCCATCGACCAGGTATTCCCCATCATGCCCATCTCGCGCCTCGACGAGAAGCCCACGCGCACCTGCACCATGCAGGACATCACCTGCGACAGCGACGGCAAGATAGCCAACTTCATCTCGCCGCAGGGCCTGCAGTCGTCGCTGCCCGTGCACACGCTCAAGCCGGCGAGCCATACTATATAGGCGTGTTCCTCGTCGGAGCCTACCAGGAAATACTCGGCGACATGCACAACCTCTTCGGCGACACCAACGCCGTGCACATCAGCGTCTACAAAGACCGCTACGAGATCGACCAGATCATCGACGGCGAGACCGTGGCCGAAGTGCTCGACTACGTGCAGTTCTCCCCCAAAAAGCTCGTGCGCAACGTCGAGAGCATGGGTGACGGCGTCCATGAAGGCCGGCAGCATCACGCCCGAAGAGGGACGCGACTTCGTCAGCAACTACCGCGCGGGCCTCTACGGCTACACCTACCTCGAGAAGGACTGAGGCCGATGCGCTTTTTTCTCGACATAGCCTTCCGCGGCGATGCCTTCCACGGCTGGCAGCGCCAGCCCGGCGACATGAGCGTGCAGCAATGTCTGGAAGAGGCCTTCGGCAAGGTGCTGCGTGCGGAAGTGCCCGTCACGGGCGCAGGCCGTACTGACGCGGGAGTGAACGCGCGCCGCATGATAGCTCATGTCGACCTGCCCGACGACTGCGACCACGCGGCGTTGCTGCGCTCGGTCAACGCCATCGTGGGACGCGACGTGGCCGTGCGCGGCATGCGCCGCGTACACGACGACGCCCATGCGCGCTTCGATGCCACCGAGCGCTGCTACCGCTACTTCGCCCACACGTGCAAGGACCCCTTTGTCCGCACTTTGTCCTGGCAGGCTCCTCCCACACTCGATTTCGAGGCCATGAACCGTGCGGCCGCCCTGTTGCTCGGCCGTCGCGACTTCACCTCTTTCGCCAAGCTGCACAGCGACGCGCGCACCAACATCTGCGACCTGCGCGCCGCCGCCTGGCACAGCATCGACGATGAACACCACTATTTCGAGATTCGTGCCGACCGCTTTCTGCGCAACATGGTTCGCGCCGTCGTCGGCACCCTCGTCGAGGTGGGCCGCGGCAAGATGCATCCCGACGACATTCTTGATGTCCTCAGGGCCGAGGACCGCTGCGCCGCAGGCACTTCGATGCCCGCCCATGCGCTTTTTCTCTGGGATGTCACTTATCCCTACTGAGCAGGGAAGGAAGCGCCCGCAGGATCAATTCATTTCCGCCACAACGTAGAAGCTGCCGCCGAGAAATACGCGGCGGCCGGTAGTTCGTGCCTCGGCCATCGCGGAGTTCACATCGGTGCACGCCACGGCATCAAGGCCGCGGGCCAGCATCATGTCGCGCAGCTCGGGGGCGGGTAGGGCACGGCCGGTATGGGCGGCCACGCAGAAGTATTTCACGCCATGGGGCAGCATGCCGATGATGGATTCCACATCCTTGTCGGCGCAGAATCCGAGCACGGCGGCGAGCCTGTCGCCCAGTTCGGCGAAGTAGCGCGCCGTGTGGCGCCACGCGTCGGGATTGTGGCCGCAGTCGCAGAGCACGCCGTCGCGCATCTCCCATCGGCCGTGCAGTGTGTCGTTGCAATGACTGAAGCCCTCGGCCACGCTTCGGGCCGGCGTCGCGCCGAGCATGTCGAGCGCGCACAGGGCTGCCGCGGCGTTGGCCGTCTGGTAGGGCCCGCGCAGCGCAGTGGCAAAGCTCCCGAACGGCGATGCGGCCACCTCGACCATGCCCGTCCGAGCGTCGAAGGCGGTGCGTATGTCCTCGCGGTCGCAGGCGAAGCGCAGCGGCGCGTGCATGGTCTCGGCCTTGCGCCTGAACACCTCGCGCACGCCCCCCTCGGCACAACCCACGACCACGGGCACGCCTTCCTTGATGATGCCCGCCTTTTCAGCCGCGATCTTCTCGGGCGTGTCGCCGAGCAGGTCGGTGTGGTCGAGCGATATGTTGGTGATGACGCACAGCTCCGGAGTGATGATGTTGGTGGCGTCGAGGCGTCCGCCCAGTCCCACCTCCACCACGGCGTAGTCCACTCCGCGGCGGCTGAAGCAGTCGAAGGCCATGACCGTGAGCAGCTCGAAGAACGACGGCTGCAGGTCGGTCGGGTCGACGGCCTCATGGTAGCGGCGCATGAAGTCGACCACCTCATCCTTACCTATCATGCATCCGTCTACGAGTATGCGCTCGCGCAGGTCGTGGATGTGGGGCGATGTGTAAAGACCCGTGCGATAGCCGGCGGCCTGCAGCGATGCCGCTATCAGGTGGGCGGTGGTGCCCTTGCCGTTGGTGCCGGCTATGTGGATGCAGCGCAGGCGCTTGTGCGGGTCGCCGAGCAGGGCCGCGAGAGTGGCCGTGTCCTTGGGGCCGGGATGGTAGGCACGGTGGCCTATGTTGTGGAACGCCGGGAAATAGCTCTCGATGTCGGCCAGAGCGCGGCAGTAGGCTTCTTCTTCCTTGTTCATGGCTCAGAATATCAGCCAACCGGCCACACCGGCGGCTATGATTATCCAGATAGGGTGGATTTTGGTGAAAAGATTGACACCCAGCGCCACCAGCGCGAGGCCTATGCTCTTGGCGATGTCGCTGTCAACGCTGCCGAAGTTGGCCGAGTTCATCAGCAGCAGGGCGGCCGAGGCTATAAGGCCCACGACCACGGGACGCAGCCCCGCGAACATGCCGGCTATGAACTCGCTGTCGCGGTGGCGGCGTATGTAGTGGCTGGCGTAGAGCACCAGCAGAAACGAAGGCAGAACCACCACCAGCGTGCACAACAGCGAACCCGCCAGGCCCCACCATGGCGAGGGAAAACCATTGGCCTGCGGGGCCACATAGCCTATGTATGTGGCCGAGTTGATGCCTATGGGGCCGGGGGTCATCTGCGAGATGGCCACGATGTCGGTGAATGTCTGCTCGGTAATCCAGCCCGGTGCGACGATCTCGTTCTCGATGAGGGCGAGCATGGCATAGCCTCCGCCGAAGCCGAAGAAGCCTATCTTGAGGTAGCTCCAGATGAGTCGCAGGTATATCATTGCCGCTCCTCCTTTCTGCGGGCCAGAGCCCGGCGGCTGCGCCGTGTCAGCAGCCAGCCGCCTATGGCTCCCGCGATTATGAACAGTATGGGGTTGGAAATCACGGGCAGCTTCGACCAGATGGCCAGCGCCACCACGACGGGTATCCACGCGCTTCGCCATGTGAGTCCGGCAGCGCGCGCCGAGCTGATGACGGGCGCCACAATCAGGGCCACCACCACCGGGCGTATGCCCTTAAAGATGGCCGTCAGGGTGGGGCTGGACGTGATGGTCTCGGGGGTGAGGAAGATGGCAATAAGAAGTATGAGCGAGAACGAGGGCAGGATGGTGCCTATGGCTGCCGCCACGCTGCCGCGCAGACCGCGCAGGCGGTCGCCCACCACCACGGCCACGTTGACGGCAAGGATGCCCGGCAGCGATTGCGCCAGGGCCAGCATGTCGAGAAATTCGTCGCGCTCTATCCAGCGTCTGTTGTTCACGACCTCGCGCTCGATGATGCTGAGCATGGCCCAGCCGCCGCCGAAGGTGAAGGCGCCGATGCGGAAGAACGTTCCGAACAGAGCGGCGAGCAGATTGGTTCGCTGATTCATGTCGTTGCTGTTTTTTGGAGTGCAAAATTACATTTTCCGCCGTAAAAAATCAATTTTTGGGGCGCCGGCTTTGCCGATTATCATAAAATCGTTAAATTTGCACATTATTATATCATACTTCTTACTAAAAAATCTTATTCCGTGATGCAAACCCAAAAAGATTTAGGGTTCTGGAAACTGTGGAATCTGAGCTTCGGCTTTTTCGGAGTGCAGATAGCCTATGCGCTCCAGAGCTCGCAGGTGAGCCGTATATTCAGCACCATCGGCGCCGACCCCCACGACCTCAGCTATTTCTGGATTCTTCCGCCCCTCATGGGCCTTATCGTGCAGCCCCTCGTCGGCGCGGCCAGCGACCGCACCTGGAACCGCCTCGGCCGTCGTCTGCCCTATCTGCTCGTCGGCGCTCTCGTGGCTATCATCGTGATGTGCTTCCTGCCCAACTCCGGCTCGCTCGGGCTGGGCGTGTCGCAGGCCATCATCTTCGGGCTTGTCATGCTGATGTTCCTCGACACAACCATCAACATGGCCATGCAGCCCTTCAAGATGCTTGTGGGCGACATGGTCAACGAGAAGCAGAAAGGCCTCGCCTACTCCATCCAGAGCTTCCTCTGCAACGCAGGCAGCGTGGTGGGCTATATAGCTCCCATCCTGCTTGCCCTGTTCCTTAGCAACACCGCTCCCGCGGGCGAGGTGCCCCCGACCGTCACCTGGGCTTTCTATATCGGCGCGGCCATACTGCTGCTCTGCGTGGTCTACAGCTTCGCCAAGATTCGCGAGATGCCTCCGGCCGAGTATGCTGCCTTCCACGGCATCGAAGCCACCACCGACAAGAAGCAGAAGGGCGAGAGCATGCTGCGCCTGCTGGTGAATGCGCCCAAGGTTTTCTGGACCGTAGGCCTCGTGCAGTTCTTCTGCTGGGCGGCCTTCCTTTACATGTGGACCTACAGCACCGACGCCATCGCCAGCCACGCCTACGGCGCACCTTCGTGTCAGCGCGTCACGGGCGTCAGCATCGACGGCCATGCCTTCAACGACAAATACATCTTCAACGGCAACGAACCCGTGCTCATGGACGGCCGCCTCGTCATGGCCGGTGTGGAGGTGGACGGCCGTCTGCTCCATCCCGAAGTGGTGAGCGTCAACGGCGACACCATCATCGCCGACGGTGCACCCGTGGTGCATGAAGGCGTGGAGAAAGTGGCACCCCACCGTGGCTTCTTCGCCACGGCCGGCGACGTGATCATGCTCGACGGCACGCAGCTGACCGTCGACAGCGCCGCCACCACCGTCTCGGCTCTCTCCATCGTAGAGCCCGGCACCGTGCTGACCCTCGCCCATATCGCGGCCCTCGACAATGCAGGCGGCGAGTACATCCTCGACCAGACGTCGTCACTGCCCGCCATCAGCGATTTGCAGGAGCTTGAGGTCAACTACGTCACCGTGCTCAACGCCGCCAGCAAGCAGTATCAGGACGCCGGCGACTGGAACGGCGTGCTCCTGGCCATCCAGGCCATAGCTGCCGTGGTGTGGGCCGCCGTGCTCGCCACTTTCCGCCGCCGCAAGCCCGCCTATTCGCTCAGCCTGCTCATCGGCGCCATCGGCTTCATCTCGGTGTGGTTCATCCACTCGCCCGTGCTTCTCGGCATCAGCTACGCCCTCATGGGCTGCGCCTGGGCCGCGATGCTCGCCATGCCTTTCACCATCCTGACCAACGCCCTGAGCGGCAACCATATCGGCACGTATCTCGGCCTGTTCAACTGCACCATCTGTGTGCCGCAGATCATAGCCGCCCTCTGCGGCGGCCTCGTGCTGAGCCTCTTCCCCGTCGGCAGCAACGGCGCGCCGCAGACGGTGTTCATGCTCGTGGTCAGCGGCGTGCTGCTGCTCTTCGGCGCACTGGCCGTATGGAACATCAAGGAGACCTTCGGCAGCGCCGCCAAGGATTAACGACCGCGGCCTTCAAGACATAAAAACGGCTGACGGACACATGCAAGTCCGTCAGCCGTTTTTGTATCGTGGAGCAGGCGCCTCAGCTTTCCTCGGTGAGATAGCCGCGGCGGCGCATAGCCTGCAGAAGGTGGTAGCTTTCGCCCTCGCGATAGTAGCCTGTGATGTGCGAGACCCAGTCGTTGTCGGTCTTCGACCCGGAGCGGCTGCGGTTGTACTCGACGACGGTGCGGTCGAAGTCGAGCAGCTCCTGCGTCATGTCGTCCGAGCGATAGGCGTTGTGGTGCACGAGCAGCGGCAACGGCTGTTTGGGCTTGAGGTCGGGCATCTCTGCAGGTATGCCGAGGGTGAGTCCGCAGATGGCGGCCACTCTCTGCGGCAGATGCAACAGCTCGGCCACGCGGTCGGGGTCGACCGTGCGTATGTAGCCCACGGGGCAGGTGGCGAGGCCGCGGCTCTCGGCCGCTACCAAGGCGCTCATCAGCGCCAGAGACGCGTCGATGACGCCTACCGTGTAGCCGTCGGCGGTGTGGGGAAACACGCCTGCGTCAATGCCCTTGGCCTTGGCTGCGGCCTCTATCTTGTGGAAATCGGCGCAGAACACGAGGAAGCGGTTGCAGGTCTTTATCTGCTTCTGGTTGGTGAGGCGGTAGAGCTCTTCCTTGAGCCCGGGGTCGTCGATGTCGATGACCGAGAACTGTTCGCCGTTGTAGCTGGTGGGGGTGTTGCGTATGGCTTCGAATATGAAGTCGAGGTCTTCGCGGGCAATGGCGTCGCGTGTGTTGCGGCGTATGCTCCTGCGCTCGAGCAGAGTCTGTTCTACTGTTTTGGACATATTGCGTATGGTGTTTGGGTTGTGCTTGTTCGCTCGGCGGCCTTCGTGGTCGTCACATATAATAACCCGCATCGTGCCCAGTAAGTTTAAATGGAGCCTGTCATCGAAATCATCCTCGAAAAAAATCGCCAATTCTTTGATAATATAGAAAAAAATTGCGTACTTTGCATCCAAATTGCGCAATCGCAAGAAACCAACGTCTAACTATTAACCCACAGTGATATAAAGCTCATGAAAAAGAGTGCACTTCAGAAGGCCCGCGCCTCGTATCAGCCCAAACTCCCCGTTGTACTGACCGGCGCAGTCAAGGCCGTCGAGGGCAAGCCCACCGAATCGGTTGCCAACCAGGAAGAAATCAAGGCTCTGTTCCCCAACACCTACGGTCTTCCCGAACTCAAGTTCGAGAAAGACCCCAACCCCGGCATGGCAAGCCCGTCAACGTGGGCGTGATCCTCTCCGGCGGCCAGGCTCCCGGCGGACACAACGTGATCTCCGGCCTTTTCGACGGCATCAAGAAGATACACCGCGACAGCCGTCTCTATGGCTTCCTCATGGGCCCCGGCGGCTT
>JAAGKN010000800.1_pt1 | contig 64312 bp, 30 predicted proteins | sample 6206371 | NCBI WGS metagenome assembly JAAGKN01 (sample SAMN11533720, study PRJNA540317) | gut metagenome | isolation source: fecal pellets from male and female animal of same cohort | host: Peromyscus leucopus | place: USA:CA | collected 2017
AACTCTGTAAATGCTTCATCTGGACAATTGTGGAATGCATACTCTCCAATCGTTGTTGTCGTTGCTGGGAAGCTGATTCCCTCTAGCTCTGTACAATTCTCAAATGCGTATGCTCCTACCTCGGTGAAGTTCTTCTCTTCATTATAGCCCTCTGGTAGGCTTACTTCCTTAAGCATTGTACTGTTGGCAAAGCCGTATTCCTTTATCTTTGTATCATCTGTTACATGTACGGTTGCTAGACTCTTTGGTATGTAGTAGGTATTGCCATTCTGCTCTACCTCTGCTAATCCTTCCTTGTTCTCCTCAAGGATATCCTCTAACGTTGTACTGAAGATATAACCAAATGTCGTTGTATCCTCTTTGTTCGTTTCATAGCGATGATTTCCAATAAATGGTAAGGTTAACTCCGTTAGACCGCTACAGCCTCCGAATGCCTTTTCCTCTATCGTTGTTACATGCTTTGATACGACAAAGTCATTTAAGCCTGAACAGTTCAATAGAGTTCCTTCTCCTATCGTGATTACACTATCTGGTAAGGTATTCTCTAAGCCTGTTAAGTCTGCACTTAGACTTGCTGCTACCTTCATTGCAGTGATAGACTTGTCATTTGCAAATGTATATGCGGACAGCTCCTTCAATACGGTATTGCCCGTCTCAAATACTACGGTTGCTAGACTTGTACAATCTGCAAATGCGTATTCTCCTATCGTTCCTACACTATTTGGTATGAACAAATCCTTTAATGCGGAAGCACCCTCAAAGGCACAATCCAGGATTTCAGTTAATTTTTTATTTGTATTTACGAATACAATATGTTCCATATTTAAAACATTTGTAAACGCATGCTCACCTATAGTTTCTACATTATTTAATGTGACATGGGTAAGCTTCTTTGGAATATAGAAATGGTAGCCAATTTGATGAGCTATACTATATTCCTCATATCTTTGTTCTGAAGCTAATGGATAAGCTGTGTATAGAGCATCCTCAAATACGCCCTGTTCATAGCCTGGAATTAGCTCGCCAAAGATATAACCATATAAGGTCTTCTTCTTTGCAATCGTCTTTTCCTCTGTCGTCTTTGTCGTATCCTCAACGATTGCCTTATAAGCATCATATGGAATACCACCAACAAATGGAAGCTCAATAGAGGTTAAGCCAACGCAACCACCAAAGGCCGCATAGCCAAGCTCTGCAACATCCTTATGAACTACGGCAGTGGTTAAAGCGATACAATTGTAGAATGCATAATCCTCAATTGTACGAATGCTTGGAAGAATTTCTGCAGTACTTAAATTGTAGCAGTTATAGAAGGTTCCCTCACTAATCTTTGTCAGCTTATTGTTAGAGTTGTATTCAACATCACTTAAATGATAGCAATTCTTAAATGCATACTCCTCAATACTTGAAATCGTATTAGGTAAAGAGATTTCTGTAAAGCTACTTGACTTACAATTCTCAAACGCATGAGACTTAATTGCTGTAAAGTCGGCGTCTAAATTGAAGCTTGCAACCATATGCATATCCATAAATGCGCTATAGCCTACAACTGTATCCGTATGGATTGAGATTGTCACTAAACGCTTTGGAACTAAGAAATGGTATCCCTCTGTACCTGGATCAAGATCCTTAGAGGTATAAACTGTATCTAAAACAGAAACATTTTGCTTAGCGGTGATATCCTCATGAACAGATTGAATTTCATTCCCCTCATAGGTTTGGATAATCTCCTCCATTGCAGCATCACTTTCTGTCTTATGACCAAAGATATAACCGAATAGACCTTCAAACTTTGAAGAAGTTTCTTCAAATTGATGCATACCAATGAATGGTAAACTCATAGACGTAATATTTGCACAGGCACCGAATGCACCATAGCCAATTTCTTTTACATTAGCTGGAACACGTACTGTCTTTAATCCTAAATCATGGTAGAACATATATTCTCCAATGATACCATTCTCCATCTCAAAGGAGGTTAGGCTAGGGTTGTTTGCAAATACGTGCGTACCAACATACTGAATTTGAGCAGGTACAGTTACGGAGGCAAGACTTAAACAGCCATCAAACATATGGTCACCCAACTCATAGTTGTTGAGTACTATATTCGTCAAGGCTCTATTGCTTGCAAATACATAGTCTCCTAAATAGCCCTCCTGAGCACCTCTAGAAACCTGCTTACCAATCGTATGGTTCACAACGACACTACGAATCTTATCTACTCCCGCAAATGCATAGGAGCCAATAGATTTCATATTATCATTGAAGCTGATTTCAAAGGTATTTAATGAGGAGGTAGCATTCACATCTATCAAAGACTTGTTGTTATAAACAGCATAATCTCTGATTTCTTCAATGGTGTCAAATAGAATACTTTCAATCTTAGTATTCATGAAAGCTCCATAAGGTATTACAGTTTCTTCTAGTAAAGTTACCTTTCTTAGAGAGGTTGGAATATAGAAGCTACTGTCTACCGTGAAGTTTCTTTCCTCATAGCTACCATTGTTATAAATCTTAACCTTTTGAGTTTCAAACTCATCGGCATAAGTTTGTTGAGCAGCATAGGTTACATTTTCAACACGAGTATGACCAAAGATATAACCAAATAATGAATCAAATGTATTACCATTTTCCTCCTTACGGCTACCAATAAAGGTTAAGGTCATCTGCTGAAGACTTGTACATGCACCAAAGGCTGCATAGCCAATGTTAGATAAAACATCTACCTGGTATAGAATTACATTGCTTGTATTTTCATTCAGTCCTTCTGGAGCGAATTCAAATATCTTCGTATTATTGTAGAACATATAATCTCCAATAACACTATTCTTTAGTTCTACCTCAGTCAAATTATTGTTGGCAAAGGCATACTCATTCACAGTGGTTACTGTATCTGGAATTGTCACAGTTGTTAGACTCTGACAGCTTTCAAACATATGAGCACCAAGAATGTGATATCCTGGATCTAAAATGATATCCGTCAAGCTATCACAATCATAGAAGGCATGAGTACCAACCGTTTCAATGCTTGCAGGAAGTTTAACATTTACTAATGCATCACAATCTGCAAACGCATAAGCACCAATGGTATCAAAGCTTGAATCAAGGATTAAACCACCCTTGTCATTGATTACACCACTTGTATTTTCATACCAGAAGAAGTTCAGCTTTGAACAACCATTAAATGCATAGGCAGAAATGGAATTTAGGCTCGTTGCCGTACAATATGGTTTAACATAGGCATCATAGTCTGCATCGCTGATTACATGATATACAAAATCATTCTTGATGGTTCTGTAATACTCAAAGAATGAACCAGTCAAATCCTCCTGATAAGTAAATCTTACCTTTTCCATGGCAGAGCAATTCTGGAAAGCATACTCTCCAATGTAGGTAACACTCGCAGGGATTCGCATATAGCGATCTGTCTTTGTTGTATCATTTAATAATGGGTTATCATAGCGCTCACCCTCATCCGTATATAGCTTATGAGATACGTAATGGGAGCTTTCAATATCGTAATGAGCACCAATTAAACCACTACAATTCATAAATGCACAATCTGCAATTGTAGTAAACGGAGAAATAGTATCCTCATATTTCCGATATTCTGGTAAAGAGATACACTCCATATATCTACAGTTCATAAATGCACCATAGCTAAACTGGGTATCATTCGTTACTACAATTCTCTTTAAGGACTTAGGTAGATAGTAGGTAACCATAGGACTAGTACTGCTACTACGCTGCTGAACAGCATAGCATAGATCTGGTCTTGTCTTACTAATTTCTGTACCGAATAAGTAGCCAATTACCTTTTCATCTCCATAAAGATCACGCTCTTCCTTGGTAATCTTATCTGTTACCTGCTTATCATTATAGAAACGACCAACATATGGAATAATCAATTCCTCTAAGCTTACACAGGCACCAAAGGCAGATTTACCAATTTCAACAACCTCAGAAAGAATTGTAACCTTCTTCAGGTATTCACAGCCATAGAACTGAGAATCACCAACGATACCATTCTTTATGATTATTTCAGAAATATCAGACTCCTGGAATGCACCCTGTTCAATCTCAATTGTACCCTCAGGAATCGTGGCAGTATCCAAACCAGTATTATAGAATGCATACTTACCAATATAAGCTAAGGTATTAGGGAATTCAAAGGTTAATAGATTTTCCATATTCATACAAGCACCATGACCAATAACCACCGCGTCTGCTTCTTCGCTATCTGCTAAATAGATAGAAACAAGAGATTTTGGTATATAGAAGTCATAGAACTTATTGGTATGTCCATCTACTGAATTTTCGTGTAGTGGAATAGGAGGTGTATTTTCCTCAACATTTGTTACACTGTTATACGCCTGCTGAACAAGCATTTCTAGTTCTTCTGTATTATACTCATTGTCAGATTCACCAAAGATGTATCCAAATAAGAAAATCTTAGCCTGAGCATTCTTAACATCTGGAACCTCTTTGCCCTCACTATTCGTCATCGTAGGATAACGTCTACCACCAATAAATGGTACATAGATAGCCGTCATTGATGTACATTCATCGAAAGCTGCATAACCAATTCGTTCGATATAATCTGGAACATACATTACTTCGATTCCTGTACAGCCTAAGAACATAGATTCTCCAATGTAATTATTATTAAATTGGATGACTTTATGCATTCTTTCATACTGAGCCTTAGCATCAAATACTAGGTCATAGCCATCATAAACATCCTGAAGTACATTATAGGTGTAAACCTCTTTATCCTCGCCATCGCCACCAATCTCTTTTGTGATTTGAGTATATTGGAAGACAAGTGGGTTATTTGCCTCATCCTTTGTACCTAAAGATGTACAGAATTCAAAGGCATTTGTTCCGATACGATCCTCTACAGATGCAGGAATTTCAATCTTATAAAGACTTGTATTATGACTAAATTGATAATCTCCAATTCTGTTATTTAGAATATTCAAATCCACAAGTGCCGTCAAATATTCAAAGGCATTTGTTCCGATAAGCACACCTGAAATAGATTCTAGGGTACCAGCGGTTGTTGGAATCTCTAAGGACTGAATTGCAAAATCATGACTGAACGCAAATTCGTCAATGGAGTATAGATTATCTAAAAGCTGAACTCCATACTCACTATTCATATATTGAAGGTTCTTTGCATAGGCAAAGGCATATTTACCAATACCAGATACTGAGCCCTTCTGTGTATCCCCTTGTTCTGCTAAAGGAGAATCAAAGGTTACAAGAGTTGAAACATTATAGAAGGCATAGTCAGCAATCAACTGAGCATCCTTATTATTTAATACAACATGTACTAAATTGGTAGGAATTAAGAAATGTGTACCTACATAATGTGGGTTGAATTTCTTATCAAAGCCAACAGATACCCTCGTTAGACCACTATTGCTTGTAGGAATCTTCTCTCCATGTGGAGCGACAGTTCCTGCAGCATAGGTTTCATGATCCTCTGCAATATCGGTTCCAAAGATATAACCAAATACCGTGATTGGATTATAAGAAGCATCTGCGCTTTCCATTCCTCCAATGAATGGAGCGGTGAACTTTGTTAAACCGATACATCTACCAAAGGCTGCATAGCCAATGGATACTGTATTTTGATATGGAACTGTAAATTCAGTTAAGCTGCTACAATTGTAGAACGCATAAGCTTCAATCTCTTCTATACTTTCAGAAATTACAAACGGATTTGTTCCATCACTCGTAAAGGATAGAGAGGTACAGCTTTCAAATGCAGAGCTGCCAATTCTTACAACCGTCTTAGGAAGTAATAAATTATTCAGCTTATAGCAGTTTCTGAAGGTTCCCTTATTGATGATTTGAATTAAACCATCCTCTACTTCGACATTCTCAAAGACAGCACGCTCAAGAACATGGTTATCCTGGAATGCATAAGCACCAATCTCATAAACTGGGAAAGGAATGATGATTTCTCTTAAGGATATACATCCATCGAAGGCATAATCATGAATTTCCTTTAAACCAGAGTATAAAATGATCTCTTCTAGAGAAGCAACATCCTGGAATGCACCATGACCAATGACATCTCCACCTGTCATTACAATTCTCTTTAAGGAAAGTGGTAGATAATACTCCATCACAGTAGTACCATCGTAGGTTTGATGTGTCAATCGTAATGCCTCATCTAGAGTTCCCTTCGTAACAGCCTCCTCCGCTCTTCTTCTTAGTTCTGCTTCATAGCTTTGAATTAAGGCTACAATCTGAGCAGGAGACAGATTAGGATTTTGTTGTTCTAGATAGATCCATGCTTCATTATAATACTCATCATATTTCTTATTTACTGCTTCCTGATACTCTTGTTCAATCTTATCCTTAGAAGTCTTTTCATCACCAAAGATGTAACCAAATAAGGTCTTTTCGCTTTCCATCTCACCAACAGCTAAGGCCTTTCCTCCTGCAAATGGAATTGTCATTTGCTCTAGAGAGGTACAGCTACCAAAGGAAGCATAGCCGATGGATTCCATACCATTGAAATCTACGCCACCCTCCTTATGGGATAGGTCAATAGAAACAAGATTCTTACAGCCATAGAACATATACTCTCCGACAAGCTTATTGTTGAAGATAATCCATTCATCATAGGTGATAGAATCATCTGCATTGACAACCTTATTCACTAGGCTTGGAGAATATGCAAAGGCATAGGTATCAATCTTTGTGATAGATTCAGGTACTAATAATCTTGATAAAGAATTGGAATAAGCGAACATGTAATCCCCGATTACATTATTTCTAAATTCAATATTTTCAATTCTTTCGTTATCTGCAAAGATATAATCCCCAACAACAGAATTATTTGCTGAAACCGTATCATAATGTAAAGATTCTGGAATTACAACACTGACAATGTAATCACAATCATAGAACGCATAATCCTCAATATTCTTTACACCTTCACCAAGATAGATTACAGTGCTAGAAGCATAGCTCTTACCATTCATATGGAAGATATAGGAGCCATTTTGATTCTTAGAAGCGTTAGTATAGGTTTCACCCTGATAGGTCAAGCTATACTCGCTATTATTGATATTGAACAAATTACTGCTTTCAAATGCACGCTTGCTGATGGTCTCAATTCTGTCAAAGTTAACATTTCTGATATCCTTTGTATTCATGAAAGCACCATAACCAATTACGGTATCCTCATATATATTTACAGTTAGTAAAGACATAGGGATATAGAATTGGGTTGCTACCTTGGCATCGCTATAATATTGGCTTGTAGCACGAATTCCATAGGTAGTAAACTCAACGTCTGTTACCTCTGGATGTGTTGCAAGATAGTGAGCCTTCGCAAGGTTGAACTCTTCGCCAGATTCCTTATTTTCACCAAAGATATAGCCAAATAAGGTTTCCTTAGAGTCACCATTCCATGTATGAGCGCCAACATAAGGAATCGTCAATTCCTCTAAGGCAATACATCTACCGAAGGCAGCATAACCAATTTCTGTAGTGCATGGCTTAACTACTACGTTTCTTAAGGAATAATCAAAGTAGAACATATGATCAGAAATCTCTGCATTGTTGATGTCTACCTCTACCAATGCATTATCATAAGCGAACGCATAAGCACCAACTGTTTGAATAGATTCAGGAATATGAAGTTCATAAATTGAAATACATCTAGCAAATGCATATTCACCGATATTCGTCAATGGAGCTTTCAAATCTAGTACTCCAGTAGCGTCAGGATCATTGGTTGGGTTGTTGATATTCTTTAAGGAAATACAGTTATAGAAACCATAATCCTGAACTGTTACAACCTGCTCAAACTCAACATTCTCAATTTGACGTAAATCCATCATACCACCAAAGCCGATGATATCCTCATTCTTAATTACAACAGTTCTTAAGCTTGCAGGAACATAGAAGGTATAGGTATACTCATCTGTTCCAAGCTCAGAGCTAATGTAATCCTCACTATCCACCTCATCACCAACAATTGGAATACCTTGATATCTTTGAACAACTGCGATAGATAAATCATCCTGACTCAAGGTCTGTTCTGTTTCATCTAAAGTATAGAAATCATTCATAAAGGCTGACTTCTTATCCATAGTTTCACCGAAGATATATCCAAATAGAGTTTGCTTAGAAGGAGTTTCTCCACTTGCAAAATCATGGTGACCAACAAATGGAACTGTAATCTTTTCTAAGGAATCACAAGAACCAAAGGCTGCATAGCCAATTGTCTTTAATTGATTAGTATCCTGATTTGTCGTATCCATTTCTACTAGGCTAACACAATCAAAGAACATATAATCCGTTATGAATTCATTTTCGATAGTAATTGTATCTAATGCATGACAGGAAGCGAAGGCATAGATGCCATTTTCTGTATTTGTTACACAGGAAGGAATCGTTACCGCCTTTAGCTTAGAGCATCTTGCAAACATATAATCACCAAGTAAAGAGGATTCAATGGTAATATCCGTTAAGGAGTCACAATCTGCAAACGCATGTGTGCGAATCGTCTCTAGGCAACTTGGGATGGTTATATTTTCTAATCCATCACAATTATCAAACTGATGTTCACCTAATAAATTGTTCTTAATTAAAATATTCTTTAATCCATCAGACCAAGCAAATGCCCAAGGAAGAATTTCCTTTTCCGTTGCTGAAATCTCAAGGTTAACGATAGAATCATTGTTCATAAAGGCCATATAACCTATATGCTTTACATTAGAACCAATTAATACCTTATTCTGACCATCTGAGTTCATGCTTGAAAGACCATTTAAGGTCACTGTATGAACAATCTCATCAGAGCCTGCATCAGAGGAATTCTCTGTCCAAGTCCAGGTTCTTTCATTCATATCATAGAAGGCATAGTCATTGATATATTCAACCGTATCATTTGTAAAGTTGATTTCCTCTATCATATCAGCATTCATAAAGGCACCATAGCCGATACGAGTCTCTAATGTAATATTTACTTTTCTTAAACGAATAGGAAGATATACTGAAATGCACTCCTCATCAGATGGGATAGAGTAAGCTGTACTCATCTTGCCATAGCGTTCATCGATTTGTGAAGGCTCTGGCTCATTACCACTTGGCTTAATCTTCTGCTGAGCCTTAAAGAAGTTCTTATAGGTATCATAATCAGAAGCTAATGCCCAGTAATATAAATCCGTATCTGGGGTGACAAAATCCGGGTTAGCTGGAGAGAAGGAACGATGGTATCTTTGAGTGTTTAGTTCATATAACTGCATAGAGGCTAAAGAATCCTCTTCTGCTGTAACACCAAGATAATAGGTTCCTGTAGGTAAGCTGAATCTAAATGTTTGCTTTGTACTTGAAAGCTCAATTTCTTCTACATTTGTAGTTCCAAGCTTCATGCCCTTTGGCTCAACAACTTCTCCTTCAGCGTTGTATACCACAAGCTTACCAGAGCCCGTTGCCGTCATAACAAACAACATATTAGAATCTAAAGCAACCTCAACCTTTAAGGTGTTTTCTGTGATAGATGCTGGTGAACCAAATTCTACAACAGTTACTTCCTCTGTTCCCTCTGCCACAGAAGTTTTTCCAATGCCAGGTAACGCAGAGAAAATATTATGGATTGTGGTTTCTGCTTCATATTCTGGTAATACCTTAGAGATATCTAAGCTGATTTCATCAGAATCAACATATTTAATCTTTGCAAAGTTTTCAATTAAAGCTGACCCAAATAGATAACCAAAAGTTGCCTCACCCTGATAATCCACACCATAGTCAAAGTAATCATTTCCAATTCTTTCTCCAACAAATGGGATTGTCAATTCTTCAAGGTTTTGCATACCATTAAAGATTGCATAGCTTATCTCCTGTAAAGAATCAGGAAGGGTAAAGCTTCGAATACCGCGGCAATTCTTAAATGCATACGCACCAACCTTAATTAAGGAGCTATCACCATCAAAGATGATTTCCTCCATCTCGAAACAATTTTCAAAGGCATAGCTACCAATCTCTTCTACACTTGCAGGAATTAAAATGCCTGTTAATCCTGTACAGCCTGAGAACGCATAGGAATCAATTACCTTAAGAGTTTCCTTAGGAAGGTTAATCTCTTGAATGGAGACACAGTTGTTGAATGCGCCATAACCAATGACATCCTCAATCGTCAAATTGACAACCGTTAATCCCTTAGGTAAATACTTAGTTATTGTATTGGAGTTTGCAGAAATCTTTTGTTCAGCACGGTAACTGTTTAAATAACGATTAGAACCAAAGATATAGCCAAATAAAGCCTCTTCTGTATTCGTATTACCAACCTTATTACCAGCAAATGGTAAGGTTAATTCCTTTAGCATTGATGTACCTGCAAAGGCTGAATTTCCAATGAAGGTAACTGTATCAGGAATCACTAAATTTTCTACACGCTGTAAATCCTTAAATGCGTTAGAAGCGATGTAGTCTGTTCCATCAGCAATCGTCAAACCATGGTTTCCATCAACCTCATTAACATTGATACATCCTTCAAACGCAGAGTTTTCAATCGTTCTAACATTGCTTGGAATATTGATTTCTGTGAAGGATTCACAATGATAGAAGGAGGTTTGTTCAATGGTTGTAAATTGCTCACTGATTGGTAACGTGACATTTTCTAGTTCCTTACAGTTATAGAAGGCTGAATATCCAATCTTTGTGATTTCTGGATTTAGGATTGCGGTTACTAAGGAGGATTCTGTCTCATTGAAATAGAACATTTCAATACCAACAATCTCATTCTTAATTTCAACCTGATGTAGGCCTTGTGTTTCTGCAAATACTCTTGTGCCTACCATTCCAGAACCCTTAGCTATAGTTGTTGGAACGACAACCTCATATAAAGTATCATCGTGCTCAAACATACTATTTCCAAGAAGTACTAGACCTTCTTCTAGGTATAAGTGACCGCTATAGTTATTCTCATATGGATGACCACCTAATGCTGGATCTACTGTCTTATTTGGATTACCCAAATTATCACAGTCTGCAAATACATAGTCACCGATAATTTCCATATCCTTATTGACTTCAACATAAATCAGCTCATCATTATCATAGAACATATAATTACCGAACTTTGTGTTTCTAATATCATCTAAGTCAATGTAAATTAAACCATTATAAGCAAATGCATAATCACCAATGATAGAAACATTTTCTGGGATAATGATATGAGGAAGTGTGGACTTTAAGGTAGGAGCACCAGCAAAGCTGTATTCTCCTAATTCATAAAGCGCCCCCTGAGAACCCAAATCAATCCACTGAAGCTTTGTGTTCAATTCAAATGCATGATTGCCAATTCTTGTCAATATAGAAGTAACAGCATCATCCTTAGATAGAGTAGCTCTATCAGAGGTATCTCCTGGTAGATATACATTGACTAGGCTGCTATTGTTATAGAAGGCATAATCTGCAATAAACTCTAAATCCTTGGATTCTGATAAATCTAACATCTCTAAAGAAGAAATATTGATACAAGCCTTTTCCTGAATTCGATATGCATTATATACATATAAATTTTTCAAAGATTTAGGAATAGAGTAGCCACGAAGGTTTTCACCCTCTGGAGTGATTACTCCATATTCATCTACTTTTGCAATATGATGATTTGTTGCATCGTAGAAATAATTGAATTTGTTAAATTCATTATAGGCAGCCTCATCAAATACGAGCTCGCCCTTTGCATTATAGGTACTAAAATCCTTTACCGTCTTACTGATGAAACCAAAATAGTAGCCCAATTCCTCTATGGATGGATCTCTATAGGTATCACCAATAAATGGAACAGATAAGGTTTCTAAATGCTTAGCACCCTTCAAAATGAATTCACCAACAGTTGTAACCTTCTTAGGCATATACAATGACTTTATGGTAAACATATTCTTAAATGCATAATTACCGATTCTCTCTAAACTAGAAGGTAAGATCATATAAGGTAATGTATAACAATTCTCAAAAGCATAATCATCAATTAAGACAATTGCATCTGGTAATCTACCTGTAGATGCTTCTGCATCTGTAATACTGCTGTTGATATTTACATAGTCATTTGCAATGATTTGTCCTGGTAAATCGGTTGTAGCATTTTCAGCAGCCACAAACTCAGGATTTTCAATTCTATAACCATCTGGGTTATAGTGTGTCTTGAAGGATACAAGTCGAGAACAATTTCTAAATGCACGTTCATAAATATAACGAACATTTCCTGTGATCTCTATTCTTTCAATATAGCTACAGTTTTCAAAAGCACCTGCAGGAATATTGTTCATAGTTACAGCGTTAATCTTAACGCTCTTTAAGCTCTTAGGTAAGTGATACTGAAGAGCAGTCTTCTCTGTATCATAGCGCTGTTCTGCAATGTAATCCTTACCTGTACCATAGTCTACTGTACCAAAGATTACACCAAATAAGGATTCTGGACCATCCGCACTAGCAGATACACCAACAAATGGAATCTCCAAATACTCTAAGGAAGAGCATAGATTGAAGGTTTCTGGTAGTAAGGAACGAACCGCTACAGGAATAATCATTTCCTTAAGACTAGCACAATTGTAGAAGGCATAGTTTAGAACTTCCTTGATAGAGCTTTGTGGAATTGTAATGTGCTCTAAGTCCACACAATTAGAGAATGCACCACGCGCAATTACAGTTTCTTTTTCAATAAATAACTCTTTTAAAGCTCTTGGAATCCAGTTTGTATCTATAGTTGTATCTAAGCTTGCATAGCTTTGAGCAGATGGGAAGAACCAATCATACTCACCATCTTCATCCTTATGAGCCAAGATTGCCTCTGTTTCCTTAATGGCAACGGTAGCCTCAGAATCAGTAGCAAGAATCTCATAGCTATAGTTAGGATCTAATAGAGAATCCTGTGTACCAAAAATCCAACCGAATACGTCATCCTCATGGAAGAAATCACCTACACCAGATCCAACAAATGGAATAGTAGAGGTTAACAAGTACTGACAACCCTTAATTACGCCTTGACCTAAGAAGTCAATTGTAGTAGGGAAGATCAACTCACTAATGATGGTTTCCTGGAAGGCAAACGCGCCAATATACTTTAAGGTATTGTCCTCTGGATTAGGAGCGCATAAATTGATGTCAGAGATACCTGTACATTTTGCAAAGGCACCCTCATAAATGGTTTCATACTTAGCTAAATCTAAGGACTTAATCTTTCTATCCTGATAGAACATATATTTAGGTATATATGGTGTATTTACTTCAAATAGCGAAATACCATATTCATTCTTAGTTACGCTATCATCTGCATTTACAACATTTTGATAGGAGTAACAATATTCAAATATACCAGTCGTATCGCCATCCTCCATATAAACGGTTTGATCACTAACATATATCAAATCATTCAATGTACCAGCAGGCTTATTGTAATCTGCAAGCAGCTTATCATGTGAGAACATATAGCTACTTAAAATTAAGGAATCGTTAGTTACCTCAGTCAAGGAGGAATTGTAAGCAAACGCCCAAGAACCAATACTCTTTACAGAAGCAGGAATATATAGTGGATCTAAGGACTTCCAGTACTTAAAGGCAGCATCCCCAATCGTTTCAACTGACTGTAAATTTAAGCTTTCTAGCGTATTGATATTCTTCGTTACTCTAGGAGCATCTAAATCAAAGTCATATCCACCATAGTAGGTTGCATCCTCTGGACAGTTCAAGTTGAATGCATTGTTACCAATCACCCTGATACTTGCAGGCATAGTCGCTACATGCTGGGCAGCAGATGTACCATAAATAGAAATACTGTCAATGGAATAATCATTATAGAAGGCATAATCTCTTATCTCTGTAATTTCAGTATTCAAGACTACCTCTTCTAGAGTTGTGATATTCATCATTGCACCAAAACTGATGATTTGTTCATCATATACCACTAATTCTCTAATGTTCTTAGGAATCTGATAATCCTTACCAGCCTCATCAGAATGATTTTGACGAACTGTTTTTAAATCAGAGGATGGATAGAAGCTATATTGTTCGCTTGCTTTAGAGGCAGACTGAACTGTGTAAATTATTGTACCATCTTCTTGTACCTCAGATGTAAAGCTGTACACTACACCGTTCACATCGGTTAGACGATTGACATAGTTCGTCATATAAGCATCAATATCCTCAGGAACACAATAGATGAAGCTTGTCTTTTCCTCATTTAAGAAATACTTATAATATACCGTAGTACCAAATAACCAGCCAAGAACACCCTCTTCTTCTGTACTTAATCGAGAAGAGCCTAGGAATGGAACATTCAAGGAGGTAATATTTAAGCAACCAGCATAAGCACTTTCATCTACAAACTCAATCGTAATAGGAAGATCAATTACAGTTAAATTAGGATTCAAGGCAAAGGCATAGGAATCAATCGTTGTGATAGTTGACTTATAAAGGAAGTCATTTATGCCATCATCGGTTGTATCATTTAATTGTACCATGCTAGAACAGTTATAGAAGGCACCCTTAGAGATTTCGCTCACATCACCAATTAAATTTACAGATATTAGGCTATAGTTTCTAGCAAACATGTATTCTCCTAGAACTGAACCATAGATTTCTGCACTTGTAATCTTAGTAGCATCAGCGAAGGCATAGGTACCAATAGTCTCTAGACCAGCAGGTGTAATGACATTGCCTGTAATGCTTACACAATACCGGAAGGCATCTGCTCCAAGGGCAGTTACATTGGTTGGAAGTTCAACTAGACTACCGCTAAAGTCTAAGCCATTTTCATAAATAATTACATTTTCTAAGGCTTGATCATTATAGAAGGCTCTATCCTGAATTTCAGTAACACCCTTATGCTCATCACTCTTAGTATCCGTATTGTTTAAAGCAACATTCTTTAAGCTTAGGATATTGAGGAATGCACCATAGCTTACTAAGGTTTCATCAAAGATAACTACGGTTTCTAAATGCTCTGGCAGTTTATATAACGTCTTATTCGTAGAGGAATAGTAAGACATCACATCCGCATAATCAGATGCCAAGTAATAGATGAATTCTTTAGAAGATTCTACATCTGTAAAATCTGCTGTAATATCAGTATTGGTTATCGTCTGATGGTCTTCTCCTCTTACAGACTTAGTTGCTACAAAGGTAACTGTGATGGTAATAGCACCCGTTGTGACATCTGTTCTTTCCACAATGGTTGCAACAACAGTAACCCACTCCTCATAATTGTTTTCCTTATCATAAGTAGTAAGAGTTCTAGTTCTTGTTGCATTTCCTGTTACGTAGTTTGCAGGATTGCTGTAGGTGAAGGTCAACAAAGACTCACTAGTACCATATACATACTTTCTAGCATTCTCATCAACATATTGGTTGATGGTATCATAAATATCGTTGATCTTATTTGCATCCTTTTGGTTTACACCATAGAAGATAGTTTCTTCATCAGTCGTCAAACTATTGGTATAGAAGATTGTACCACCAAAAATCCAACCAAATAGACCTTCTTCTCCTGTACTACCACGAGAAGAACCGATGAATGGAAGTGTTGCATCCTTCATATTAGAACAACCAGTGAATGCACCCTTACCAATCGTTTCTACTGTCACAGGTAAAACAAGGTTTGTAAAGCTTCTACTTAAGGCAAACGCATAAGATTCAATGTTTTGAACAGTAGATGGAATGATGATTTCATCTACACCGTCCTCATTGGTATCATTCATGCTAACCAAATGGAAGCAACGATAGAACGCACCAACTGGAATCGTCTCTACTTCTCCTAGATTGACAGTCGTTAAATCGTAGTCGCTATAGAACATGTACTCGCCAAGCTGATTACCTAAGATGTTTGCATCTAATAGCGTTTCACAGTTTGCGAAAGCATAGCCACCAACACTTGTTAAAGAGGTTGGCGTAACTAAATGTTTAATACCACGACAATATCTAAAGGACTCAAAGCCAATCGTTGTTACACTATTAGGTAAGGTAACACGAATATCATTTTCATCCACATTAGTATCTGGAGCATCTCCAGGGTTTCTCATGGTAGAAAGACTCGTACAATAGTAGAAACAGCCATCTGGAATTACTTCTGTCTCGTTAGAGATTTCAATCGTCTTAAAGGATGTATCGAAGGCAAACATATATTTACCTAAAATATTACCAAGTACCTCAGCATACTCAAGCTTAGTATTATATGCAAATACGTATTCACCCATAATTTGTTCTGGGTCAACACCCTCTTGAGTACTGATGGCCGCTGGAAGCACGACATTGATTAAAGAGCTACAATAGTTGAATGCATAGGATTCTACTCTTGAAACGGTCTCTGGAATATAAAGATAATTATCCTGATCTACTCTCTTAACCTCTGTCTCACCCTCATATACGCTATAGCTCATCTTGACTAAACTTGAACAATGGTCAAAGGCACCCTGATTGATATAAGCTAAGGCACCATTAGAATGAACCTCTACTAATCCAGTATCCTTGAAGAACATATAGTTACCAATGGCAGGACCATTGATGATTACCTGTTCAATCTTAGGGTCGTTCGCAAATACATATACACCAACTCTACCAATACCATCCCCATGACGGTCCTCATATCCAGAACCAGCAGGGAATGCTGTACCTAAATACTTAGGAAGAACTAAAGGTCCGCCTGTACTACCTCTCAAATTAGGACAATCGGCAAACGCATAATCGCCAATCTCACGTAGCTGAGCAGGTAAATCAACAAGCTCTAAATCTAAACAGCCATAGAATGCTTTCTCATGAATGATATAAATGGAGGAAGCAAAATATGCATCAATCATTTCATCATTATCTAGGAAGGCATGAGCTCCAATCTCACGAATAGAGTCCGCACTATGATCAGGCTTAATATAGTTATGTAAATCTAAAATATTAAACTTACAATTGTAGAACGCATACTCATCGATTACCTCTAGATCCGCACAGCCTCTTACAGAGAAGCCACGGTCATAGTAATCAAAATCATCAAAATCTGCTGGATCAATTTCAGCATCCACTAGGTCACCAGCCGTATGCTTAGTTGCTAGACCAACACAGTCATAGAACGCACCTACTGGGATAATGGTTGCCTCTAATGGAATTTGGACACCTAATAAGTTGATACAATCCTTGAACATGTATACACCTAAGGATGCACAATTTAAAGAAACACTCTTTAATCCACTTTGATATGCAAATACACTTTGACCAAATGTATCTGTAAAATCACTTTCAATCACAACTCTAGAAACAGGAGTTGGATTTTCAATCGTTCTAACAAATGGATATGGTGTAAAGGAGAAGGCATAATCCTGTACTTCTCTTGTCGTAGATTTAATACGAATGATCGTCTTTTCCTTTGCAATTTCTTCTTCTGTTGCGTTAAAGTATTTCAGCTTATAGCAGTTATAGAACGCATAGGTGTTGATTGTATCAATTGCACTTGGATCCACCTGATCAAAGCGCTCTAATCTAGCACAGCTTCTAAAGATGTAATCATTTAATACACTAGATGCATAGGTTACATTCTTCAGATACTCTGTATCCTCAAACGCAAACTGACCTACGGAAGTAACACTGCTTGGAACAGTTAAATCAGAAATATAAGAGCCCTTTGTCAAGTATCTTCCTAAGGTAGTCACTGTGCCTGGAATGATTAGATGACTTTCTCCATTCAACTCCCCATCTGCATCTAAGCCTAAACCAAAGGTTGCTCTATAGAATGCAAAATCCTGGATAGTAGTTAAAGACTCAGATGTGTCTAAGGTTATTGTAGGAATATTTGTATATGCAAAGGCACCTGTATAAATTGTATCTGCATCCGTAACTGTTACAGAAATTAAACTCTTTGGAATCCAACGAGTTGCTGCCTTAGAAGGCTCCCAGTTTGGATTATTATAGTTCATTTCTATTTCATCATAGATATCCTGAGCTACATCCTCGCTATTAAAATGTGTGTATAGCTTAGAATGAACCTTAGCGGTCATAGCGTTATTTGCTAACGCAATAGGCTGCGCAATTGGATACTCACCACCATGAGATAATACTTCATAATTGCTTGCAGTAGTATAGTAATTGTAAGTGCCAGCAGCATGTTCGCGTGTATAGAATAGATAAGATAAAATATTATTAGAAGCTGTAGATGCTGCTCTACTATTTCCAACAAATGGAATAGATAGAGTTTGTAGATTATCACAGCCACCAAATGCATTTACACCAATGGTATCTACAGTATTAGGAACAATGAAGTCAAGCATTGTAAAGCATTCATAGAACGCATCAGCAGCAATTGTCTTCACAGTAGAAGGAATTATAAACATATAAGAATCCTCTGCTGCGGAAGAAATTAGATTGTAACAAGAATGGAATGCACCCTGTCCAATAAATTCAACGCCCTCATTGATTGTAATCTTCTTCACATTATATAAATATAGGAAGGCATAATTTGCAATCAAGGTTTCATTTGTGACATTGATTTCTCTTAAAGAGTATGGAATATAGCAGGAATGAACATGAGATGTACCAGCATTATAGTAAGTACGCTCATTAGAAGCAGTTCCATAGAAGTTGAATTGTAGAGTTGCATAAGCATAGGAAGTCGTTGGATATGCACCATTTGAATTAGCGTTGATACTATAAGGTAGAGAAATTCTTGCACTACCTACATTATCGCCTTGCTGATATCCTACATATGGAATCGTCAATACCTCAAGACTAAAGCAGTTACCAAAGGTTCCTGCTCCCATTGTCGTTAAGGAATCCTTTTCAATATAGATATTCTTGATAGATTCACAGCCAAAGAATGCATAGCTTCCAATAGTTTCAACCGTTGTAGGAACATAAATGGTTTCTAAATACTCATCCTGACCATAGTCATTGATAAGAGCCTTACAATTGTAGAATGCAAAGTCACCAATAGATGCAACACCTCTGGCCAAAATTGAAGCATTAGGCTTAGAGATATAGACATTTCTTAAGTTTGTACATTCTGCAAACATTTCATTTGCAATCATTGTTAAATGATGAATGATGATATCCTCACCCTGTGGATTGACTAGGCTTGTATTACCTCTAAACATACCTCTACCAGAAACCTCACCATACATCGTAATCTTCTGGTTATCTGTACAATTCTGGAATACGTAATCTCCTACAGTAGTTAAAGCTGCTGGAGTTGTAATTCCTGTAACATTGGTATCATTTTGGAAGGCATAGCTACCTACATTTGTCAAAGAAATAGGCAAGGCAATTGGTCCCTGAATTGCAGTATACACTGGATCACCAGTTTCTTCATCCGTAGAGATTGTTACACCACCTAAATACTTACAGTTTCTGAAAGCATAGCTTCCAATGGAGGTTGTCTTAGAATTAGCTCCTAATGGAGTTTTAAATGGGTATGTCAAAATCGTACAACCATCAAATGCATAATTACCAATTGCAGTAAGCAATGTATCAAATGAGGTCGTATTTGTATCTAATACACCATCAATAAAGGCACCTGGTTCAAATTCTACTAAAGAAGTATTTCGGTAGAAGGCATAATCGTCAATACGTGTAGCAGACTGAATCGTTGCCTGATTTAAACTAGAACAATTGTAGAAGGCATAGTCCTCAATTAGAATTACATAAGGTAAGTAAATAGTCTCAAGGTTAATGTCATTCATACACATTCTTTCCATCATTAATGTACTTAAATTAGATAAGGAGGTTAGATGTGTAACATTTTCAAACATACCTTTATAAGTCGTTGAGGTTGCAGAATATGCATGTTCATATGGCATTGTTACAATGTCACTATACATATAAGCTTCTGAAATATTAGGAGAATTATAGAAAGCTCCTTCTCCTATGCTCTGTAAATGAAGAGGTAAGTGTACAACGATATCATCTTCTCCTCCACCGATTTGAGCAATCGTAGAGAATGCGAAATAACCAATGGTATGAATTGGAGAGGTTAAATATTCATTTCCATCCAATGGATAAATAAATTTTTCACAGCCATAGAACGCATAGTTACCGATAGACTCAATTTGCTTTTCAAAGATATTTCTATTACCATCTATTGTAGGCTGGAACCGTACTAAAGAATCGTTATTATAGAAGGCATAATCTGGAATCTCTGTTATGAAATCCATTTGAACAAAGGATAGACTCGTACAGCCATAGAACATATATGTATTTATAGCGGAACTATTAGATACAACTTTAGTCAATGTTGTATTGTTTTGGAATACATTGGTTCCTACTGTTTCTAAAGTTGAAGGCAGATAGATTTCCTTTAGACTACAGCCTTCAAAAGCATTATTGCCGATAGAAACTATAGAATTTGGCCCCCACTCAATATCATCTGCATACTGTGGTGGAATTCCAAGTGGATTCGCGTCTGCAGGGTCTATACCAAATGGTAGTACTACAGTTTCAATCATAGACATGTAGCGGAATGCCTGATGTGCGATTGTTTTACAATCCGTTACAATTACCGTCTTTAAATTAACAGGAACATAAGCTCTAGAGTCAGCACTATACCAATATTGACTTAAGGTTACATTATTTAATGGACAGCTTACCCAGGTTCCACCCCAACGGTTACTTGCAGCGTCTGCATTGTTGTTATCTGAAACGAAATACCAAGCAAGAGTTGCATTTAAGCCATTGCCACCTGTACCTGTTGTACTAGGAGTTCTACTTGCTCCAACAAATGGAATGGTAAGCTTTCTTACTCCTGTATTTAGGAAAGCATCAATGCCAATGTAAGTTACACTATTTGGAATTACAAAATCCGTGATGCTTCTTAAATCGGTAAAGGACATATCAGAAAGAGTTTTTAAATTATTTGAGAATCTTGCCTGGCCAGCCTCAACTGGGTTGATTCGGTGATTTTCAGAATCCCATACACCAATTCTACCTAGACCAAACGCTTGAGAGAATGGATGTCCCTCTACGTAAGCTAATTTGTCAGAATAATATAATTCTGTAATTGAACTTTGAACATTACGGAAGGCACAATAAGTAATTCTTGTATCTAGGGTAACAACCAGCTTAAAGCTCTTTGGAATATAGCGAGCTGCCGTCCAGCTTCCAGAAGTCGTTGTCGCTGAACCATCAGCATTATAACTAGAATTTTCCCATGTATAGTTAGAGGTACAATGACTAGATATATAGCTATTATAGTAAGACGTATCACTACCTCTATATAATTCTTGACCAGCAAAATGATATCCGATTGTCTGGTAATATCTAATCTTGTTATTATTACTAATAATACTATTTCCATCTCTTCCCAAATAAGGAACCTGGAAGTACTGAATATTTAGACACCAACGATAAGCTGCTTCACCTAAAACATTTATTGTATCAGGTACAATCACTCGCTCTAATCTCGTACAATATGCAAACATATTATTTGCCTGTGTACCTGTTGCATTTGGCATATAGCAGTATAGCAATCCAGTACAATCGTTGAAGGCATAATGTGCATCTGCAATATTGGTTACACCTAAATAGCCTCTTCTAATACCATTTGCATTAGAGAATGCATAGGTATAAATATGCTCAATATTTTCATCTACATATAAGCTGTAGAAGTTCATCATCACTTGAAGTAATTCAGTCTCTTCAAGTGGAGTAGTTTGGTCTGGCATCGTATACGTATTATCCTTATATATATACATACCATTTGCTACTGTACTATTCTGTTCAGGAAGTGTACAACCAGTAACCGTGTCATCTGCGTCATAGGAAATATCGAAAATTTGATCTGCATCATAGAAGGATAAATCCTGAGCAATCACAATATTCGTTAGCATTGTACAGTTAGAGAACGCACCATAGCCAATAACTGTTTCATCAGTAATAAATACCTGCTTTAATGTAGAAGGCATATAGACTGTTCTATAAGCATTGCTTCCATAAATCTGCTGTACGGAAACCGCATTTGTAAAGTTAGAATTAGTTTCACTAGTTAAACCGAAAATCCAACCAAATAAATCAGCTTGAGTGCCAGTTCCACCACGTTGCTTACCAATGAAAGGTAAAATCAAAATCTCTAAAGAAGCACACTGCTTGAATGCAGCTTCTTGAATTGTTTCTACTGTTTCAGGAATTGCTACATATCTTAAATTTGTACAGTTTTCAAAGGTTCCTGTCTCAATGATGGCAACACCCTCTGGAACAACAACAGATAGTAAGCTGATACAGTTACTGAACATCTTAACACCAAGTGCGTCATTCTCTAGGTTCAATGTATGTAGGCTAGTACAATAAGCAAATACATGAGTACCTATCTGATTTTTATCCACAGAAGATGGAACTGTAATTACTGGTAAGGACTCGCAATGGTAGAATGCATAGTTACCTAAGCCAGTTACACCCTGAGGAATTGCTAGGTTAACTACATTCTTACAATAAGCAAAGGAATAATTACCAATCGTTTCAATCTGACTTGGAATTAAAGCTGTATCAAGATTTAGACAGTTATAGAATGCATAATCTCCAATGTTAGTCAGCTGAGAAACATTACTCAAAATGGCATCCTCATCTAACACATCTGGTAATTTAATGTATTCTAATCCACAATTATAGAATGCTCCATAGCTTACTAGGGTTTCATCTGTAATTGTAATTCTTCGTATCGTTTCAGGAATATAGTTATCCTTGTATAAATCCTTAGCATAGTACTGTCTAGTTGGAGTAATGCCTTCGATAGGCTCACTACCAAAAATCCAACCAAACAAGCCTTCTTCTTCAGTGCTTCCGCGTTCACTACCAATAAATGGCAGAGTCAACTCTTCAATTCTTATACAGTTTGCAAAGGCACCCTCGGAAATGTAGAGAACGTCCTTAGGAATAATGACTGTCTCTAATGAAGTACAGTTCATAAATGCATAAGGTCCAATTGAGGTTACACCAGAAGGTAAAATCAATTTTGTTAAGCCTGTACAGTCAATGAACATCTGCTCTCCAAGACCCTCATTTTCAAAGACAATATCCTTTAACTTATCACAATGCGCAAATACATTTTTACCAATATTCTTCTGTTCAAGACTTGATGGAATTGTAATGCTTTCAATATCAGTATAAGCGAAGGCTGAATCTCCTAGTTTTGTCAAAGAATTTGTAAAGATAATCGTATGATATGTATCGGTATATGCACCATTCTTCATACCATTTAATGGACAGTTGTAGAAGGCAAACTGCTCTACCGTAGATACAGTTGTGGCAAATACATTCTTGGTTAAAGCGGCAACCGTACCACTAGTTACAAGGTTCTTTTTAAAGGTAACCTCGTATACACCCTCATTTGCTGTTGCAACTACATCCGTTTCATTTTCTGGATAATCATAGAATTGTAATTCAGATAGAGAAGTACAATTCTTAAACATGCTATCTCTAATGATTACAGTACCATAATCAAAGGTTGCAAGCTGTAAAGATGTTGCAGATTCAAATACATTCGTTCCTAAATGATCCTCCGTATCAACTCCCGTCAAGGATGCAGGAATCGTTATAAACTCTAATCCTGTCTTATAGAAAGCTTCGTTGGCAATATAATCAATATTTTTATTGAAGAAAATCTTCTTTAAGGCCGTAGTTCCTCTAAAGGCTTGTTCTTCAATTCTCTCAACAGTAGTTGCAAATTCATTTTCACCAAGCTTTACACCATCTTCATAGGTATAAAGAGTTGTCAAGTAAATACAATCGTCAAAAATACGTTTTGGGAATACACGAATATACTTAAATTCAATCCGCTCTAGTTTAGATTTTGCAAATACGTCATCACCAAAGGTGATTTGTTCTTCTGCCTCTAGGTTAACCCAAGTTGCATCAGAGCCATAGAATGCCTTATCTCCAATGGTCAATAAATTCTTAGATAGGATGATTTTTCCTATCACTGGATCATTAGCATCATCAGATACCCAGGTATTCATAAATGCTTCCTCACGAATTTCTGTTACGGAAGAGGAGAAGACATTCATATCTAGCGCCTCTAAAGAATCATGGAAGTATAATCCACTTAGAGAAGTACAGCCCTTGAACATACCCTTTGGAATAAAGGTTGTATGACTTAAGTAAGTCTCATTAAAGGTTGCCGTCTCTAAAGAGGTACAATTTTCAAAGATATATTCTCCATATCCAGTTCCATCTGCAGAGGTAAGCTTGTCGCCCTGAAGTGTATATGGAAGGATAATGGATTGTAGACTCGTACATCCTGCAAAGGCATAAGAGCCTAACGTTGTTAAATTTTGATATGTATTAAAATCATCAGGAGAATATAGCTGGAATTCCTCTAAGGATTCACACTCAAAGAACGCATAATCATCAATCGTTATAAGCTCAAATGGAACCTTGTTATCCACTTCAACAATCGTTTCTGAAGGAACGCTATAGTAATCATCTGCAGTAAAGAATACATCATCACCATGATACTTCTTCCATTCCTTCACCTCATCAGAATCTCCTGGAGCAAACGGTGTCTGTCCTGGATGAACCTTACGATTGTAATTGTTATGAGAAATCCAGTAATAATCGTCATAGGTACCAAGCTTTGCATCCTCACCAACAAATACATGCTTGTCATCTGCTGTACCTAAAAGACCGTCAAAGCTCTTATTCAAATATTCTTTGTTTTCTACTACAGTTAAATACCAATCTCCATTATCTGCAAGAACTAAATTTCCAGAGCTTGCAGTAGTGTCATCTGCATCACCAGGTCTGCAGTTTGCACCACCACAGATATAATCTGCATATAGATTTGTGTAAGCAGACGCACTCATGGCATATCTTTGGTAAATATTGTTATATTTATGGAAGATATCATCTACCAAAGCATAGTATGCATATAAATCAGCACCAAGGATAGCGTTCAAATCGTCACCACCACCATAATACTTATCAGGTCCAACGAAGGTGGCCTTATAGCCAACACTATTTGGAAGATAACGAGTCACATTATAGTAGTCATCACTTGTACCAATTTCACCATCAGCACCTACAAACATTTGAATATCGTTATATCCTAAAATGTTTGCTGGAGAGGTGTAATAATTGCCAAATAACGTGTAGTAATAGTGGTTATTCACCTTAATAACAGTATCCACATCGTCTGAAGTACCAATCGTCCGGTCTGGACCTGCTGTAATCATTAGCTTTTCATTTTCGGCATTTAGTTTATAATTGCCTGTTGCTAAATCAAACTGGAAGTAAATATTCTTATCTACTGCAGCATCTGCATAAGCGTATGCACGCTTATCCTCTTGACCTAAGATGGCCGTGATATCATCTGCAGTACCAAGTTCTCCATCTGCACCAACAAATAAGGTATCCTTACCAGCCGTTGCATAGTTATAAATGGAGCCTAAGGTAGCCTTAGCACCCGCATCATCTAATCCTAAGTATAATAGGAATTGCTTAATAGAGCCTGTTGTATAGGTATAATAGCTATTTGAATCATTAGGTAGATAATAGTGAGTTGCTCCATTCTGCTGTAAAGCTGTCAAAGTGACATCCTCACGGTCACCAACTATATTGGAAGAATAAACAGCTACTCTTTGACCATCTACCATTTTTTCAATAAATTTAGTACCATTAAACTCAAATACATAATAGATATCCTTGACCGTATCATATGCATATGGCATTTCATCTGCACCTGCAACTACATCAGTCAAATCATCAGTTGAACCTAAAAGATGGTCTTCCTGAGCAAAGGTTGCAACACCATCTACTACCATATAATCATCGGCGGTATAGTATAAATTGTCCATACCCTTATGAACTTCAACATAAGTTGTAGTATCCGTGATATCTGTAGTATGTACCATCTGGCTTTCCTCAAGGCTAATAATACCATCTGCAGTGGCCAATAAGTAATTATGATACTTAAATTCCACATAGGTAGAGGTAATTGTAACAATATCACCTTCGCCAGCGACTAAATCATTAGCGCTACCAACTACATAGGAGCCATTAGAATATCCTGCCGCAACATAGCTTGCCAATACTCCATTTTCAATTCTACGATAAATATTTCCAGATACATGTTGATAGTAGGATGTCGTAGTAGCACCAGGTACGACATTTATAATATCATCGCTACCTGTGTTAGTATAATCAATTTGATTGTTTCTACCAAGATGACATAATACATCATCCTCACCATAGCCAAGTAATCCATCTTCTCCGGCAGCAGTATAAACCTCACTGCCAGCCACATGTAAGAATCTTGTAGCTGTACCAGCAATTTCTACTTCAACTACATTGATATCATCTGTAGAATCCAACTGCTGATTTTCTCCTAGACAGACAATATATTCCACAGTATGGGTATTTCCATCTACTGGGCTATCCAATTCAATATATTTGGTATAGGTATTGTCACCATTGATATGATATAGGCCAATGGTTCCATCTAAATGAATTTCTGTAACATCTACATCTTTACCATTATATATTATATAGGTTGAGTCAGCATCACGATTAGAACCATACAGCATACCATCCTCACCATAGCCACGACGTGCACTAGTAGTATCGATACGATAGTAAGCCTTTAAGGTCTCGCTGTAGAATGCTTCTACATCCTTTACATCACCTGGCTTATTATCTCTATATGCGGCAATAAAGCCTAAATCCTCATACGTATAGCTGCCATAAGAGCCTAAAATTTGATATTTTCTGAATACATTATGTCCTAATGCCTCATAGTAGAACGTCTTAGGTGTAGGAGAGCCTTCAACTACATAGGAGCCTGCAACCACCTGTGGGTCGTTTGCATCAGCCTTTTGATTCTCCATTAATAAATGGAGAGTATCATCAGCCGTATTGAACTTACCATCTTCTCCAAGCATTGTAAAGGTTCCATTATGATGGTCAATATATACAAGGCCATTATCTATGGATACAACAATTCTAGGGGTTAAGGTTGGATCAACCTGACCATACTCATTTCCAACAAATCGATCACCAGATAAGGTTGAATTCCAGTATTGACCACTTGCAGCAAAGGAAATTTGCTGATAGGTGTTATCTCCATAATCTCTATAGAAATCATCTCCATATTTTGCAAGGGTATAATCTGAATCATTACCAATCTGGGTTGCACCTGCAGTAGCAACTAAAGTATCTGAATCAGTGCCTGTTAGAGTATTTCCTGTAACAGCATAATAGGTACCATCATGATTATTAATATAGAATTTACCATTATTACCAATTACAACATTTAGATTGTTGTCCTCTGTAGTGGTTGGGTCACCATCTGGACCAGCACATACATAAGTATAAGAATAGCTTTGTAAATCTAATTTATAATAGATATTGTAATTATGATAGTGATAGAATGCTCCATCCTCTTCACGACGAACAAATACTAATCCACCAATACTTTCAGAAGGTCTATCATCAATGATATAGGCATCATCTTCTGTACCTAAAATCTTGTCATCTCCAGGAACCTGATAAATACTATTGCTTAAATAGATAGCATAAGTACTATCACCTCTTAAATAGGTGGCATTCAGCTCCTGCTCATCCTTAATACAAATCAGGGTAGAAGCAAATTCGCCTGCACTATAGGTCCAACGATTATAGAAGTTTCCAGATAATAGCTGGTAGAAGGAACCATTTTCTTTAGCTTCTACCTCTATTAGTTCACTATCATGGAACACATAGATTGCTTCCTCCAGGGTACCATCTACAATCTTTTGAAGACTATGATCAAGATTGATATAGTAATATACATTTTGAATTACCATAATAGAATCCGTAAAGCCATCTGCTGTACGATAAACTAAGGTCTTCGTCAATGCATTCACATCGATGTGATAATATACGCCTGTTTCTAAATAGGAATAATATGCGCCGTCGATTTCCTCAACCACATACTCAACATCATCAATAGTAACCGTCTTCACATCATCAGCTGTACCTAGCTTACCATCAGCACCATAAGTATAAACGATGTTTCCAATTTGATAAGCATAGTTTCCACCTGCAAGCTCTAATACCTGAATGACTTGATTTTTATTTGCTAGAGAGAAGCTTCCTGTCTCATCACCTAAGAAATACTTGCCATAGGTAAAGCTATTGGTTGTAGAGTTATAAGTAACCTCTCTAAATAGGTTGATATCCTTATAGAGACTTCCATAGCCGATAACCTCATAATATGTATTCTCATGAACTAAAACAACGATATCATCAACCGTTTGAGCAACTAAATCTAAACCAATTAGCTTGAAGTGATTGCCAAAACGATAATAATCATCTGGAGTGCCTTCAATACCGTCTAAACCATTCTGTAATGTAATGGCACTACTTTGAGCTCTTTGAACTAAATAGGTTATATATTCGGGGTCTCCGGGCAGAGGGTCCGTGGAACCAGAATCAGTTCCATCGGCAGGTACATCGCCACCAGGATAATATCCGTTTGGTAACTCATAATGAATATCCTGAATGTAGTTAGAATGGAAGGTTACAGTTGTCAAATTTGTACACTTATTAAATGCACCCTTACTGATGACCTTGGTACTATAAGCGATAGAAACCTTCTTGAGCTTCTTATCCTCACTAAACATATATTCACCAAGAACTTCACATTTCAAAACAGCATTCACTAAATTGTTACTCTTTGCAAAAGAGTATTCACCAATCTCTGTAACAGAGCTTGGTACCACAATCTCAATCAATCCAGAATTATAGAAGGCTCTATCGCCGATATACTCTAGTTGAGAGGAAAGAGTAAGTTCTTCTAAGCTAACACAATTTAAGAAAGCTTCATGACCAATCCGCTGAACTGTATTAGCCATAACATTTGTATTGTATAGGGTATAATCATATTTCACATAGGTATCTGTCTTTACCTGAGGTACAACGGCTTCTTCTTTTGGCTGTTCTACTTCTGCCTTCAAAACATTGAAATCCGTTGTGATTCCTAAAATATCATCTAAAGTACCTAGCTTACCATCTTTACCATATCCAAGATAGGATGGTTCATTGATGAAAGAAGCCAGTGGTAGGTAAAGATAATGAGTACCATCTTCACCTGTAATGATTTGAATATAGGTGTAAACCTCACCCTTAAGGGTAAGCTTACCATAATTTAATAATTCTTTATTGGCCTGAATTTGAGAATAGGTCAGCGTTCCATACTTTGCAAGGTCATCCTCTGTACCAATGATTTCATCAGCACCAGCACAGAAAATATCACCTAGAGTAAATAAGGTAGAACCCTCTTCAGGATCTAGAATTTCCTGATAGGTATTATCATTATAGGATACATAGCATTTGCCATCACTTACAACTACATTCCGATAAAGAATAGAATCTGATATAGAGGTGATAGCTGAACTCTTAAAGCCTAGGAATATAATTTGATCATCCGTAGTTCCTAGTACTCCATCATTGCCAACTACTTGATATAAATGGTATTTAGCATTGCTGATTGGAAGATATACAATATCCTTTTCATCAACTACTACTTCTTTTAATGTACCATCAATTAAACCATAGCGAGTTGGACCAAATGCATAATTCCAGGTGCCATCTATACTAGATTGTATTGTCAAGGTAGAATATGTGTTATTTAAATAGTCTCTATAGAATCTTCCTTGAATCTTTGCAATCACAAAATCATCTGAGGTCTCAAAATTATTATCTGCACCGATACCGATTAAGATATCATCCTCTGTACCTAATAATCCATCTGGACCATACGCATAGAAGGTACCATCCTGATTGTCAATATAGAATTTATCACTGCGGATAACTCCAGAGGTAATATCATCTGCTGTACCAGCGGCCAAATCAGGTCCGCCACAAAGATAGTTTCCAGTCGCAATGAAGGTGCCACTATAGCCTACCTTTCTATATTCTGCAAAGACATTGTTAGATACATATCGATACTCATAGGTTGTCGTAGTAGCTTCAAAGATGAGTTCTCTTAGGTTTGCACAATCGGCAAACATACCCTCATAAATATCTGCAATACCTTCTCCAAAATAAGCTGTCACCAGACCAGAATTTTGGAATACATAAATACCGCAATCCTGTAAGGTGGAAGGAATACGAACCGTTTCTAAATTGGTAGTATCAATAAAGGCATAATCGCCAATGCTCGTCAATCCTTCAAGCATATAAAGACTAGATAAACTAGATAATCCAGCAAACGCATATGCAGGTAAGGAGGTACCCGTGAAGTACACTTCAATGCTTGCAGGCAAATACCGAGTAGAGAATGCTGTTTCAGAGGATTGCGCACGATTTTCAATCATAGAATCCTTAGCTACTGTACCAAACAAATAACCAAAGTTATTTGAACCAGCAACAAGTCCACTACTGCCATACTGGCCTAGCTTATTGATATATAGAGAATCTAAAGCGGTACAACCAGCAAATACGGCTTCGCCTACACTGATTACACTTCTTGCAAAATCCATCTGTCTTAAAGATGTACAATTTTCAAATGCGCTAGCCCCAATCGTTATATTTTGACCAAACAATTCAACATCAGATAAATTAGGACAATCCTTAAACATAGAATTAGAGATAATAGAACCAAAAATGGTGGCTTTCGTCAATCTTTGATTGCTGGAGAAAGCACCTGTTCCAATCTCAGAAACAAGGTTAGATACCTCAACAGAGGAAATTCCAGTATTATGGAAGGAATTTGCTCCTAAGCGTGTTACATAGGCATCTAGATTAATATTTTCAATGTCAACACAGTTGTAGAAAGCACCTTCTGTAATACCGACAGCTGTATTCTGACGTGTGTTCAAAATATTTACAGTTTTTAAAGTCGAAGGAATTTGATAAGCAATACTTCTTCCGTTTGCCACAAAGGTTCTAGAAGGAGAAACTGTATCAAAGGCATTAGATCTAACATAACGGTAGCTACCATTATGCCAGCCACCCTCATATTGGAAGAACCATGCACCTAATACACCTGTATGATATGCCGCTCCATTGGTCAATAATAAGCTACTGGATGCAACAGAGCTAGCACCATTGCTAGTACCAATAAATGGCACCGTCAAGGTTTGTAGATTTCTACAGTTATACATAGTACTTTCACGAATGGTCGTAACTGTACTTCCAATATTAATATCTGTCAATGAGGTTGCACACCAGAAAGCAAGATAAGGAATGATGCTTGCGTTAGTAACAGAAACCTTCTTCAAGGATTTAGGTAAATACCAATACTCAATCTTACATTCACCATCAACTGTAGAACCACCCCAGCCCATATAACAGTAATAATTTACCTGAACTCGATAGGATTTAGAAGCATCAGAATAGGCCTGACCTGAGGCGATTGTTATGCTTCTACCATAGCTTGAATAGTTTGGATAGGCATCCGTAGCTCCAAAGAACCAGCCAATGGTATATCTAGAATAGAAATATTGGTGATAGTTGCCATAACCATTATAGTAGGAAGGAGATGCATTGTAGCCAACAAATGGCACTGATAAATCTTCAATATCTACATCCCAGAATATATTTCTACCTATCGTAGTAACTGTATTTGGTATTACAACAGAGGTTAGGCTAGAACACTTTGCAAAGGCATAGGTTCCAATACTAGTAATGTTAGATGGGAACTCAGGGAATTGCAGACTTGAACAGCCATAGAAGGCATAGCTAGGAATACCATATGCAGCTAAACTTGTAGAGGCAGCAAAATATACATTTCGTAAATTCACACAATCCTTAAACATATAGCTTCCCATCACTCTTGTGTAAACTGTTGCGTAAAGAAGACCACTACAAGCCTCAAATGCTCTAGGGGCTATGCTGGTTACACTTTCAGGAATTAGCAATTCCTCCACACTAGCACAATTATAGAAGGCATATTCTCCTATGGTCTTAAGGGTTTTAGGTAAGATTAAGTTTGTCAAAGAGGTACAGCCATTAAATGCATTAGCAGCAATATCAGTAACCTCCTGGAAATCTATGGTTGTAATTGCGGTACAGCCCATAAACATACTTGCACCAACTTTTTTATTGGTAAATAAGATGGATTCAAGCTGATCACAGCCTACAAATACCTCACTATCAATCGTAACAAGATTTTCAGGAATAACGATAGAAATCAAGCTATCACAGTTATAGAAGGCTCTAGAATTTAACGTTGTCAAATTGTTAGGCATCGTTATGAAGGCCAAACTAGAACAATTCTCAAAGGCAGAGGTACCAATTTCTACAATGCTATCTGGTAAAACGATATCTGATAAATTGTAGCAATTATAGAACGCCTTTTGATTGATGGTTGTACAAATGGTACCCTCGCTACCATTTCCTTGATTTAAATCTACAGTAACTAAGGCAACACATCCCTCAAAGGCAGAGGTTGAAACATACTTTACATTTTTCAAATGTACAATCTCTAAATTCGTACAATTTAGGAACATGTTTCTTCCCATTTCCTTACATTCTACTGTTGCGGTAGTTAAGCCTGTACAGTTTGCCAAAACATCACTACCGATTTCTGTAATCGTCTTAGGCACAGTGAAATTTCTTAAGCCTGTACAACCATAGAATGCATAATTTCCAAGAGTTGTTGCAGTAGTAGGAATATTGATAGATTGTAGCATTGTACAATTATAAAATGAGCCGTATAAAATATTATTTTCTTGCGTTACAATAACATTATTTAAGCTATTTGGAATGTAAGATACATAAGAACCAGAAGCTGAAAATTTGCTTGTAACTTGCGTAGAATTATCTGCCTGAGCACGCCCAAAGATATAGCCAAATACAGTTGTAGCAGATGGAGTTTCTGGATTTGTTGTAAGGTCATAAAGCTTATTTCCTACAAATGGAATCGTCAGGGTATTCAAGCTAGTACAGCCATTAAATATACCCTCATTCATTAACTTAACTGTATCAGGAACCTTAAAGGAATCCAAGCTAGAACAATTTGCAAAGGCATAGGTATCAATTGTCTCTAAATTTACTAGGGCACTCGTATCCACATTAGAAAGACTAGAGCAATTAGAAAAAGCATATTGACCGATATAGGTGATAGGACTACCCAAAGTTAAATTTGTCAATCTTGTACAATCTGCAAACATATAATTTCCAACACGTACAAGGTTCAAGGTCACTGTATTTAAATAGTCACAGCCCTCAAAGGAATGCTCTCCTATTGTGGTTGGATATTGTGCAGTTCCATCCTCGGCAACCGTTCCGATGGTAAGCTCATGTAGATTCTTGCAATCCTTGAACATATAATCGCTAATTTCAGAGGAACTAACCTCTACAGAATAAACACCAGTTTTAGAGAAAGCATACTCTCCAACTGAGGTTACATTCGCACCAACATACAAAGTGCTTGTATTTGTAGATGGACCGCAAAGCAGTTCATCATTGTAGAACATGTAAGGACTAATTTTACTATTATGGATAGTAGCATTTTGTAATCCAATACAGTTAGCAAAAGCATACTCTCCAACATTATCTCCAACTTCAGCAGGAATTGTTACCTCCTGTAGAACAATACAGTTAAAGAACATATATGGAGCAATCTTCTTACATGCATTCAAATCCACTTCTCTTAAAGCAAGAGAATAGGCAAAAGCTAGGTTTCCTACTTCTTCGACACTAGAAGGAATAGAAATAGATACCAAGCTAGATCTATAGAACGCATGAGTAGGAATTTCTACGGTCGTAGGATTCAATACTAGCTGAGTAAGCTTACTGTCATTGGCAAACATAAATTCGCCTAAGGCATTCGTCAAAAGATTTACATTTGTAAGCTCTGTACAGTTAGCAAAAGCATGAGTTTCCACTTTACGAATTGTACTCTTAAGCTCAATATTTACTAAGGCTGTACAGCCGTCAAACATATAGGCACCAAGAGTAGGACAATCTAAAGTTATATTCTTCAGCATTACACAATTTGCAAAGGCAGAGTTCTTCTCTACCGTCTTATTTACAATTTTTTCTGTATTTGCCGTATAGTCAAATTCATAGGTACTGATATTTTCTTCCGTACGCTTTATGACGTTAGAAGCATTTGAACCAATATAAATCCCTTCCAAATATGGGCAGTTATAGAACATTCTATAGCTTATATCCTTAGAATTGACACTCGCAAAGGTCAATTCCTGCATATTTGCAAAGGCATAATCGCCAACCGTATTAACTGCATTGGTAAGTCTTATCTCTGGGAATGCAGTATTATAGAATGCATAAGAGCCAATAGACTGGACAGAACTTACAAATTCACCCTCATGGTTTGGCTCATAAGATAGAATTGACAAGGTTGAAAGCTTCACACAATCTCTGAAGTACTCATCTGGAATTTGAGTCACAGGATCCTCTGGTGCAAAGTTGATGGTCGTCAAACTACTACAGCCAGCAAAGAAACCAGGAGTTAAGACATTCTTCCTTAAGAAATTAACAGTAGACAATAAGGTTGCATCTCTTAAGAAATCAATTCCACAGGATTCAAAAAGGTCACCAGGAATTGTAATCACTTCAATGTTTGAACAGCCCTTTAAAATGCCATCCCCTAAAGTGATCTGTTCTGTTGCCAAAGAAAAATCAAAGGATACCATACCTCTACAATCGTTAAAGGCATAGGAATCAATGGTTGTTACATTTTTCGGAAGAATAAACGTAGCAAGGTTTGTATTACTAAATGCACGTTCTCCGATTCTCGTAATTGTCAAGCTAGTAGAAATATCTTCATAGCTTGGATATAAGGTTACAAAGCTTAATGCGTTACAGCTTTGGAAAGCAAAATCAGGGATTTCAGGAGTATTATCACTGATTCTTGCAGAAACCAAAGAGGCACAATCTTTGAAGATTCCAACACTTAAATTGTCAGCACGTACCGTAGCTGTAATTAAATTCTGACAGCTTAGGAAGGTGTACTCTCCAATCGTTGCACAGGTCTTAGGTACATCTACTGATTCAAGACCATCACAATTGTAGAAAGCATATCTACCTAAAGATTCTAGGCTATCTCCTAAAGACACACCTCTTAAAGCTGTATAAGAGTATCCATTCGCTAAGGTTACGTCATTTGCAAAAGCATAATCACCAATTGTTTTTACATTCTGCATACGTAGATTATCATTGGTATCATAATCCACGCGGAAAGCATTTCTAAAGGCATTCGCTCCTACATAGGTTAAATCATTCATATATTCAGCTATTTGAACAATTTGTCTGCCATTATTTGCTGAACTAGTATAGAACGCATTTGCTCCTATGTACTGAAGATTTGAACATAAGGATAAGTCAAACTTTGTATACTCAAAAGCGGAATATGTCCGGTTTGCATTCCATGCCCAAAAGGTTGTAATACCTTGTGAAAAAGCATTCGCTTCTATTCTCAATAATGTTTTTGGAAGTTTTATTACAGATGGAGAGATGATGTTATAATGACGACATCCATCAGAATAAAGCTGTGGAGAATAATGAGATGCAATACTACTTCCGATTCTCGTTACTGTATAACCTGCATAAGTTGATGGAATTTCAATTGCTGGAGAACCATTATCGGTATATTCTGAACCCCAACCATTATGACAGGATGTATTTCTAGAAGGAATTAAGCCTGTGATGGTAATTGTTCGTTCACCATCATTATTTCCAGTATAAGAATACTGAATGCTTCTATAAGAAGGCTCCTCATATGGAATGCTTTCTGTAGCATTAGAAGCTAACTTTACCCTTCCTTCTTTTTCGAGTTCTGACATTTGGTCAGTCTCTAAGATATTTTCATTCGTCCTTGAGCCAGGACTACCTAAAAGGAGTCCTATCATAGCCACCAAGAGCGATATGCTCAAAATTATTGTTCCTTTTTTAATTGTATTCATGAAAATCTTTTTCATAAACATACCTCCTGTTAAAGAATCAATTTTATTCTTCTGATGAGAAAGCTTTTCCCTTCCCAACAAGTATATTTTCTTTTTCTTTTTTGTCTCTCCCACATACGCGCGTATACACGCGCACAACGCACTCACGTATGATAATTATATCATATTTCGATTTATGGTTCAACAAAATATATATAAAAATATATATATTTTAACCTTTTTCGACCTATTTTTCGACAAAAAAATAACATTTCACTGTCATTATATGTTTTTTCTAGAATATTTTTTGAAAATCAGTAATCCTTTAAATTTGTTATTTTTGTGATAATTTTTCCAAAAATTTCACAAAGAAAAAACCCTTATGAAAAGGGTTTCATCAATTGATTTTTTAAGGGATTAATTCCAAATTTCTATAGAATTATCCGCTCCATAATGCCAATAATTTCCTTCCTTTTTTGTCTCGCTATACCAGAATACATTGTCCCCTCCAGGATACCAATTATTGTTCCAGCCAGTCGGCTTTTCGGTTGCTTCTGCATAGATGATTAGGTTAGAATTATTAATAAATGCGTTAGAATCAATCTTAGTAACACTAGCAGGAATAATCAAAGATGTAAGCTTTGTACAGCCCATAAAGGCAGCATATCGAATCTGAGAAATCGGTCCAGAAAGAGTAACTTTTTCTAATCCATAGCAGTTGGCAAAGGTGCTTTGTTCTAAGACTTTTAAGTTGTTTAGTTGAATCTCAACTAGCAATCTGCATCCTGAAAAAGCATTAGATCCTAGCTTAGTAATCGCTGATAAATCGATCTCAGATAACCCACTACAGCCAGCAAAGGCATAGGATTCTATGGTTTTAACCTTAGGAATAGAAATCGTCCTTAAGGCACTGCAGCCCCTAAAACAGGAGGATGGAATGGTTACAACAGCGGTTAAAACAATAGTTTCTAGGCTGCTATCCTCTTCAAAACAGCTGGCTCCCAAGGAGGAAATAGTAGAGGAAATCGCCACCTCAGCAAGCGCCTTACATTTGGCAAACGCATATTTTTCTATGCTTGATACATTCTCAGTGAACTGGACTTTTTTCAAATTTTTAATTCCATAGAACTGATATGCCTGTGGATTTTGATCTATGGTTGCCTCTTCTATTAGGACATCATCCACCCATAGTTCTCCTGTTGCATTTAAAGGGGTGGAGCTAAGGGAGGCAAATCTAAGATCAAGCCAATTCTCTAAGCCACCAAAATAATGAACCTGTTTTAAGGATGAACAGCCAAAGAACGCACTATCCCCAATTCCAATGCTTCCTAAAGAGCCAAAGGCCAATTGCTCAAGCTCCTTACACTTGGCAAACGCATAGCCACCAATTTCCTGCAAGGTATTTGAAAGCGTAACAGATTGAATGGTTTTAAAGCCGTAGAACTGATAATTTCCGATAGAGGAGCTTGTAGTTAAATCAAGGTTCAAAAGGCTGATAGTCTCATCTGTAAAATGTATGTCAGCGTCATTTTGAACTGGTGTAGAATATTGGTCCTTAAACTCTATATTCATCCAATCCTCCAAGGTTCCCGAATAGGATACCATTGTTATTCCTAAGGAAGAAAATGCACCTTCTTCTACTACCCTTAATTGGCTAGATAGCTCTATGCCCTGAAGTGCATCACAGCCCGAAAAGGCAGAAACGCCAATCCTTTCAACACTGGCAAGCTTTAAATTTTTTAGCTGTTTAAAGCCATAAAATTGATAATTTCCAATCTCAGGGGTATTGCTCAAAGAAAGCATAATAGGCTGCTCCCAAGCCCCTTCTAGCGTTTTAGAGCTAAAGGTAGCCCCAGACCACATAGGTGTAGCATATTGATTGGAGAAATTAATCGTTGCCCAGTCCTCCATAGAACCATCAAAATAAATTTCATTTAAGGCTATACACCTTGCAAACGCGTCAGCAAAAACAGTTTGAAGCTTGCCACCTATATCTAACCTGCTAAGCCCTGTACAGTCCGTAAATGCCTGATTTCCAATTTCTTTAGCATTGGGAAGAGATAATCTTTCCATCTGACTGAAGCCATAGAACTGATAATCCCCAATTTCCTCTAGATCTATGGTAAAATCTGTCAAGCGGATATAGCCATCATTTAGAACATAGAAGCCCTCTGCATAACTCATTGGAGTAGAATATTCATTTTCAAAGGAAATCGCTGTCCAAGCAGCAAGAGAATCACAATAGACCTCATTCAATGATGTACAGCCAGTAAAGGCATTCTCACTAATAGATTGAACTTCCCCAGTAAGCCAAAGCTTTTCTAAGCCTGTACAGCTATGGAAGGCCCCACCCTCAATCAGTGGAACATTATTCAAGTGGATTTCCTTCAGCATGGTACAATTATAGAAGGCAAAGGCTGGAATTGTAGAAGCTTGAAGCTCTAGTTCCTCAAGAGATGCTGGGATATAATAAATTCCCTCCCTTTGGGCAACAGAAACACTGTTTTCATAAGGCTCTGTTCCAAATAAGGCCCCAAAGGAAACCTCTGGCAATAAAGCTGGTAAAGAAAGCTTTCTAAGGTTAGAACATCCCTGGAATAATCCTGAGCTTAAGGCTCCTACTGGATAAAGGTCCTCAATCTTGTCCATAAAGTTATAAGAGGATTTCGTCTGATCCGTAATGGATAAAATTTCAGATTCCTCATTTTCTAAAATCTGATATGTATAATCATATTCATATTTCGCATATAGGATTTGGTTGGTTAGAACTGGAAGGCTTAAATCAAACTCCTGCTCAAAGCCAGTATCCAAATACCAGCCAGCCAAATAGCTGCTATATGTCTTTTTAGGAACTGCACAGGCATTGCTGTCTAAAATCAATTCCTCATAAATAGTACCATTAACATTTTGGAAGGTTACCATACACTGCCATACAGCATAAAGCGTAATGGAGGTCGTCCAGGTATAAACTCCAGAGGATACGTCATTTCCCTGGGCATCTACCCATTTTTTAAAGGTATACCCTTCCTTGGAAGGAATAGGTAAAACAAATTCATTTAAAAATACAACCGGAACCTCTTCTACTGTATCCGTATCAAAATAGATCACATAGGAGGCAGGCTCGTAGACTGGTCTACATATCGTCTTTTCTGTAATTGAGCTTAAATCCTCTGTATACCTGCCTGTATATCCAGGACGATTCGTTGGAACAGGAATATCTTCTACACCTGCTCCATCAGCCACAACTCGCGATTCTGTTGTAGTATCATCTAAGTAAAAAATCACCATATGATAGCTGCCATCACTATAAATCCGTAGGGTTGCCGTCAACTCTTTAGGGAAAATATAATTCTGGGTATCCCCTTTGAGCGTCATCCTTACTGTATACTCCCCCTCAAAGATTTGATCGTTATTCTCGTATTCTGCATAGACGCCATCAGGAAGGGTGGTAGATATGGAAAGAGAATGGGTTTTTCCATCCAAAATAAAGCTAGCATCCTCAAAAATGATTTCACCTATAGAAATAGGATCTATTGTCAAAGTGGCACTCATTTCTTCTATTGGATTATAATTTTCATTTTGAAGAAGGAAGGTTGCAGTAACGGTATAGCTACCCGCATTGATTTGTTCATTGTTATAATAGATCACCTGAACAGGCATATCTTCCTGTAAGCCTTCTACAAAAATGCTATGAACAAGACCATCATATGCAAATTGCTGATCCTTAAAGCTAAGCCCAGAAATCGATATTTTATTTATGGTTAAGACCGCCGTTTTATAAGGAATTTCCTCATGGTTCTTATCTCCTGCAAAAATGGCAGTTACGATCAGGCTTCCCGCATTGGTTAAGCGATTCGCCGTATAACGTACTACAATTCCCTCTGGTAAAATGCCTCGAACCTCCAATACATGTTCTAAGCCGTCATAGTCATAGGTCTCATCCTCAAAGGTGATTCCACTTAAATCATAAACCGCTTTTAGGATGGTCAGGGTTGCCGTCAAGGAATTGTAATAGCCTTCATCATCATAGAAATCAGCAGTTACTTTATAAACTCCTGCATCCATCTGCTCATTGTTTGTATACTCTACTACAACACCAGCTGGAAGGTTTCCTTTAACCTCAAGGTAGTGAGCATTACCATCATAAGTGACAGTTCTATCCTCTAAGACTACATCCTCTAAATCCCCCTTTGTAATTGTTAAATAGGCTGTTTTTGCGGGAATTGGATAGTAATTCTTTTCATCTACAATAAAGGTTGCTGTAACCTCTATTCTTCCAAGTTTGGTTAAACTATTTGGAGAATATTCTACTCTTACCTCTTCTGGAAGCTCTCCATGAATCTCCAGAGTATGCAAAAATCCATCATATTCATAATATTCGTTTTCAAAGATGATGTGATCTAAATTGATTCTAGCTCGCTCTATCGTTAAAACGGCTTCCACAGGAGCTACGGGATTATAATTCCCATTCTTATCAATGAAGGATGCTGTAACAATATAAATACCTGCGTTGACTTGAAAATTGTTTTCATATTTTACCTCAATTTCGGAAGGTAAATCATCACAATAAATCAGGATAGAATGCTCCATTTTATCATAGACATAGGTGGCATCCTTAAATATAATGCCGTTTTGGGCAAAGGAAGCCTTCTCTATTGTAAGAATAGCCTTCATATCCTCTAAGGAGCTATAATTGCCAGTTGTATCCTCAAAGTGGGCAATTATCGTATAGATGCCTGCATGAATCTGTCCATTATTTTTATAGGTGACAGTGACCCCTTCTGGCAATTCTCCCTGAATAAAGATGGAATGAGGCTGCCCATTATAAACTACCGTTTTATCTCGGAAGCTAATACCAATAAGCCCACTTTCGATTACAGTAATTTCTGCATACAGATTTGGTATAGGATTATAGTGCTTTGTATCTAGCACCTCAAACTTAGCTACTGCCAAAAGACTACCAACATCTTTAAGGGAATTATTCTCATAGGATACTTTAACTCCCTCTGGTAAAACTCCAGTAATCTCAATCGTATGGACCGTTCCATCATAAATAAAGGTTTCTCCATAAAAATGAACGGAGGACATATCAATATCTGCCTTAGTAATGGTAAGGGTTGCCGTTAAATTTTTATAATTCGGAACATTAAACCTTACAGTAACCAGATATTCTCCTACCTCGATTTGATAATTATTAATAAACTCATAGGTTACTCCTGCTGGCAATTCTCCTTCAAGGACAACTCCATGAACCTTACCATCATATGGTACAATAACATCCTCAAAAACCAAATGATCTAGCTCGGCAGGAACGATAGTTAAAATAGCAGTACGACTAGGAATTGGGTGATAATTCTTAGAATCGTCAATATCAAAGAAAGCCGTCACCTCTAGTTGTCCTACCTCAGTCAATGTCTCAGTCGTGGAATAACGAACTCTTACTCCCTCTGGTAATTCTCCTGTAATCTGAAGTCTATGTTCTAATCCATCATAGACAATGAGCATATCCTCAAATAAAACCTTAGACATATCATAGGTAGCCTTAGAAATCGTCAATTGAACCGTCAGAGTAAGGTCTTCATATCTCTCCAATGCATCATGAAAGCTTACTAAAACCTCATAGGCTCCAGCATCTATATGGTGATTATTTGTATAGGTGACCTCAATTCCTTCTGGAAGTTCTTTAGAATAGGTAATTTTCTTAGGTGTTCCATCATAAACATACGTTTGATTGGATAGCTCGATGAAGGTCATTGTTCCCTTTATAATAGTGAGGGTAGCCTCCATATCTGCAATAGGATGATAGTTTTCATAGTCTCCTAAAAAGCTAACCTTGGCCACTGAGGAGCCAAGCTCTGTTCTTTTATTATTTTCATAGGCTAAAACTGTAACTCCAGCTGGAAGCTCTCCTGTAATCAAAAGAGTATGCTCCTTCCCATCATAAGGAATTTCTATCGATTCAAAGGTCACATTTTCCATATCATAGGTTCCCTTTTCAATGGTCAGCACAGCCAGCTTACTACCTAGCTTACTATAGTTTCCTAAGGTATCCTTAAAAGTTGCTGTAATTTCATAGCTGCCTACCTTGACACAGACTTCCTGTTGATACTCTACCACAATCCCCTCTGGTAAATTGGTGGCCTCAATCGTCTTCTCTGTTCCATCATAGGTCACCGTAGTATCTTCAAAAATAATGGAATCTAAATCAAGCTCAATCTGTTCAATTCGTAGGGTTGCCTCCATACGTCCTAAAGGCTCATAGTTTTCATTCGCATTGGTAAATGTGGCTACCACCTTATAAACTCCCGCATTCTTATGGGAATTGTTTTGATATTCTACAGTAACCCCCTCCGGAAGTTCTCCTGTAATCTCTAAGGTATGGAATTGTCCATCATAAGGAATGGTCTTATCCTCTAAGGAGATATGAGCTACACTCGCTTTAACAATCGTAAGAGTAGCTTCCATATCCGCTGGGACGTTGTAGCGATTAGAACTATCCTCAAAGTGAGCAATTATGACGTAAACGCCAACCTCTGTTTGGTCGTTATTGGAATAGCTGACCTTGACCTCTTCTGGCAGTTCTCCCTTGACCTCTAGACGATGACTTTGACCGTCATAGGTCACAGTTTCTGAGGAAAATGAAATTCCAGTTACCTCTAGTTTTTTACCAACATTTAATAAAACTAAAGTGAGTGTTAGAACAATAGCCAGTATTCCTACCATACTAGAGATTAAAATAATCCATTTTTTCTTATTCATAGTATCTTCTCTCCAACCTATTTCAACTTAGTTTTCTTCTAAACCAGCGAAAATGATTTCACTATCTAATAGGGCCTCATTATTTGCTAGAATCTCAATTTGATTCCATAGCTCGTTATCCCCCTTAAAATAAACCGTAGTAAGGGAGGAACAATGAGAAAATGCAGATTGCCCAATCCTTAAAAGCTTTTGTCCGATTTGAATTGAGGTGAGACCTTCACAGTAATAAAAACAATGGTTTCCAATGGAAAGGAGTTCCTCAGGAAGAATAATGGAGGCTAGCTTTCTACATTCACTGAAGGCATCACTATTCAAAAATCTAGTTTCTAAGTGAAGATTAGCTTCCACAATTAAGGTATCCTCCGTCTGCATATAAATTAGATAAGGATTCTGTTGATTGCCAATATAAAGTCCTGAATCATAGCTTTTATATTCCAATACGGAACAGCCACTAAATACATAATTTCCAAATTCTTTGAGTGTACCTGGAATCTCTACCCTTTGGAGCTTTTTACAATCTGAAAAGGCTCTATCCCGAAGACCTTCAAGCCCCTCTGGAAGATGAATTTGTTCCAAAGAGGAACAATTAGAAAAAGCAGATTCTTCAATCCATTTTAAGGAGGAACAAAGCTCCACACTTGTCAAATTGGAACAGTTGCTGAAGGCAAATTTTTCAATTTGTTCAATTCCACCCAAAAGAATTACACTCTTTACGAAGGTACAATCCTTAAATACATTGGCAGCAATATGTGTTACAGGGTAACCATTATGCTCCTGTGGTATTACAATTTCAATATCCTTTACCGTTCCAATTCCTACAACAGAGTAGCTCATTCCATCAATGTTCAGCATATATTCTAGCCCTGTGGAAATATTCATATAGGAGCACTCTATACAAATCCCTTTATCAAATGTATGAGGTGCATAATCCTTCTTCTCATCTGTATGCTCGCAAAGAGCCTTATGCCAGTGATGCGTTCTATTGCTTTCCCAAGCATCTGAATAGGTGTGGTCTATTTTAGGTATTTTCTCTTCAATTCGAATATTTTGTTCCCCTAAAGTATATGTAAAATAAGCAAGTCCCTCTTCAGAGCAGGTTGCCTCCCTTTGAAGAGAATACTCATATTCATCTTGGTTCAGCATCGGCAAAGTAAACTGCTCAACATGATTTTCATTGGTCTTACAAACCCGCTCTGCCTTTCCCTCCTTTGTAGAGGTAGGAGCTAGAGTGACCTCCCATAGTCCAAATTGATGGATATGGGTCGCCTCGTTTTCCTTTTGATGACATTCTATACAAAATCCATTACTAAAGTGGTGAGGGCCATATTCAATCTTTTCCTCTGTATGCTCACAAAGTGTCTTATGCCAGTGATGGGTTTCACTTGTACTCCAATCCTCTGTAAAAGGGTGAGGCAGCTTAGGAATTGAAAGCTCTATTCCTAAGGCTTGACCATCTTTATATAATTTATATTGTTCTAATCCGGCTTCCCCACAGGTTGCATCCTTTAAAATCGTATAGCTATAATCTATTTTATTTAACGCTGGTAGAATACTGGTCTCAATATGCTTTTCATTGAGGGCGCAAACCCTTTTAATCTCACCAGAATTCTCTAAATCAGGAATTTTTACGATTTCCCATTTTCCATAACTATGGGTATGAGAAATTGCAGGGATAGCTTCCTGTTCCACATAACCACACACTGTACAGGTATGCTCCCTCAAGCCTTCTAAATCCTCTGTAGCTTCTAAAAGTACAGTCCATTTGTTGTAGGTATGAAATACCTCATTTTCCTTTTGATGACATTCTAAGCACTCCTGCCAATGCATAGTCTTATCATACTTCCAAGAAGAAAGCGTATGGGTATGAGAACTACAGCTAGCAAATATCTGAATAAAGAGTAAAATATTTAATAATAAAAAGAAATAGTTTAATTTTTTTTTCATTTCTTACACATCCTGTTAAACAAATAATTCATTTCAAATTAGACAAAAATTGACATTATCATTATACCATATATCCTAAAAAAACAAAAGGGAAATAAATGGCAGGATTTATAGTAGAGAAATAAAAAAGTCATTCAATATTTGAATGACAAATTCCAATGAAAATTATCTTTAGATAGTAATACTATTCTTCCATAAACCATGGATATTACAGAATGCATACACTTCTACCTGTCCATGGAAATCAGGTATACTAAAGCTGGCCCATGGAGCTTCTCCAGGATTTAATTTTTTTCTTAAAACAAAGCCATTATAGCAGGCCTCTATAAATACAATGTGATGTTCTGGTTGCATAGGATGCTCAATTTTGCCAACCTTGACATTCAGCCTACCATCCTTAAATTCTAACACAGGCACATGCTTTTCTTCAAATGCTGGATAATCTACTAAGCTTAATGGACGAAGTTTTCCACCTAGACATTCATTTCCTAGAGATCCATTAATTCCCTCTAACACAGTTCCCGTTTCAGGACAAACATAATAATTCATTTTATATCACCATTTTATTATATCACCAATCATCCTACTTCATACTAAATCCTTCTTATTTTATTTAAAAAACTGGAATGAGGTTTATCATTCTTTACCATTTATACTCTATTTCGTTTTTAGAAGATAATCTCGATTCAACTGAATGATATCTAACTTGGATTGAAAATCAATGGACTAGTCATAGCTCGGTAGAAATTCTCCTGCATAATTCATCGTTTTATGGTCAAGATATTTCCAGTAATCACATTCAATATTATCCTTATGCAAATATATTTGAATTCTTTTAAATTCAATGATATCTGATTGATGCTCCATCAGGATCTTTCTAAGCTTCCATACATTTTTCTACATCTGCTTTTACAAATACAAAGTTGAGATCTTTTTGTTCTTCTATTGAAGATGAAAGTATTTACGTTATTTAATTTCAAAATAAAAAATAAAAGTACAAACTTGTATCTTTATTCATAAAGATTTCATTAAACTCTATATTACGAATAGTTTACAATAGTAATATACGACACCTTGACTGTAGATTGACATGCCGTCGTTTTATCCACAATGGACTCCATGTAAAATAAAAAGCCATTTCAACTCACCTTCCAAAATTCGTTGAAATGACAAACAATTATGCGCCTGCATAAACGTTTTTTTCATGGCGCCCGCAGTAGGACTCGAACCTACGACACCTTGATTAACAGCCGAACTTGGACTTTTTCGCACTTAATCTATTAAATTACTTAGATTTCTACGCTTTATAGGAGCATTTACTCTCTAATCGAGGTTATTATATAATATCATTAGTAGAATAATTCTCGGTCTCAAAAATTTTTTTATTTTTTTATTCCTTAATTAAAACGTATCTTTTAAGATACCGATCATATTCTATTTCCCATGGGATTACATATCCCCCTATTATTAGATATTCTGAAAAAAATAAATTGATTTCAGCTATATATGTATAAAATAACTCTTTATCTATTGAAAGAATCTCACAAAAGAACTTAGTTGTTCCGTCTCCTATATTATTCTCAAGCATATAAAGGATAGCTAAGCAGCCAATCGTTTTATTGAATCGTTTTTTTTAAACCCATTTTATTTTGTCCTCCTAATTTACTAAAATTGAAACCGAAAATCATTCTAATGTCAATTTTAGTCGATTTTTGGAGAAAAAGGAATATGCTTATTGAATTTGAATATACTACTATTGACAAAATATCTAAATTATGGTATTTTGTCATTAGTAAGAGCACTAGAACAAGGGTCTAGGGCAAATGTTCTGGTTGAAATACCAGTCCGACTTGAGCATCCAAAATTTTGGATGCTCATTTTATTTTTTAATTGACTTTGTAAAAAAAATAACATATACTATAAATACAAGACAGATTATGAAAGAAATTTCTGGAAAGATCGCTCTTTATGAGTTTGATGATTCTGTCTTTTTTTTCTTGTCATAAATTTTATATGCCTTTGCTTCATCTTCTGGATCTAAACTCCAGTTCTTTTTTTCTCTATCAAAAGTATCTTTTGGATTATTTCTCAATTGTCTAACCATATAAGAATCTTTATTACTTTTTGGATTAGGATTCTTTTTTAACTTTATATTCTTTCTTCCTGATGTATGTGTTGAATGAGTAAGAGGAACGTGATCATAGCTAGTCTCTTCCTCTCCAACTACTGCAGAGTGATGTTTTGTTTTATAATTATATCTAATTTGTATTTTTATTTTCAAAGTAATCTCTCCTTTTCCAGTCAACTGGAATTTTTTTAATTATATATTTTCTGTAATAGAATAATTCTAGGTTGAAAAGGTAGAGGAAAAAATCCTCTACTTTTTCTGTGTTGGAACAATACTCTTGATTGCACCCTTTCCATCACAAGTAATAATGTAAGTTACTCCTGAATCTTTAGATTTAGAAATAGTTTTTTTTGATTCAGCTTTCTTAGTTTCCTTTTTTGTTTTCATACCCTTCTATCCTCCTTCTTCATATATACCATAATGAAGTGGCTTGTTATTCCACTTTTAGCTATTCTTCATATTTTCTAAAAACATTTAAAAAATTAAATCTCTTCGTAGCTTCCAAAGTCCACTCAGAAACCTTTGTAAAAACTTTGTGGCCTACATAGTCAATTCCCCTTAAGGGATAGCTAATTGCCATAATAATACCTTCTATAATGTTTATGATTAATGCTATTACCATGACAAAAAATAAACCTATAAATTTTAATAATTTCATTACATACCTACCTTTTAAATAAAAATTTTATAATACCAATCACCCAATAAATTGGAAAGAGTAGCACTTTGAAGATTGACTCTACTCCTGATATTACTTTACCTAAAATAATAATCCCTATGATGACTAATACTCCTATCCCAATATAAAGCCACATAGATTACTCCCTTTTGAAAATACGAATAATCAATCGGATAGGTAAAGTAATGATGTAAATGATTGCCTTAACCACCCACTGCAAAGCACTTATCACATATTCAATTCCTGAAACAATACACTTCCATAATAGGCTGAATACATGTGGAAAGAAGATTGCAATAATAATCAATAGAACAGGTGGAGCAAAAATCAATAAAGACCATGGGAACCGGTCTTTAAACCACTTAAGGAATTTATCCCATAGAGATTCCTTAGCTGGTGGCGTATCTGAAGGAGGTTCATCTATAGGCTTTGAGACAATCTGGCATCGGTAAACTATGCCATCCTTTTTGTAGTGGAGCTCAATAAACTCTACATTCTCAAATTTTTGAAATGTCTTTCCAGAGCCACCAATATTTGGATGAACACATTCTATAGTCGTATTTCCTAAAAGAATCGAACAATCATAGTCAAAGTCTTTTTTTAGAGAGGACATATCTACATATCCAAACTCACCTTTGGTAACTCGATTTCCTAAGACAAACGTTTCAAAGTTCAATTCTGTAGAGAAGCTAGAAGCTTTATAAGTATGCGTTCCTGGAACATAGACGCCTAGATCCTCATCGTTATAATCTCCTTTAGAGTTTTGTTTAGGCCGAATCTCTTCTCTTGCATACTCATCTCCTCCAATAGTCGCCCAGGCTCCTCCAGGTTCATCATGCTTAACAATCCCTCTATAGGATACTAAATCATAATTGAAAACGGCTTTTAGGATTTCATCTGGACGTATTGTCTTTGGAAAATTAAAGTTATAAAATATTAGATTCGTTCTTTTGTTGTCTCCATATCCTAATGTAAGTAAGGTTCCTAAATCCTTCCAAAAATTACTTTCTTTTGGAATAGTTATAGACTTAATGATATACTCTTCTAAGATGATTGTCGAGTTAAAATTCAGCTCTACATTAAAGCCATTGATTTTAGAATGGTTGACCTTGGCCGAAAAACCACTATCACTAGTAATCCCTCCTCCAGAAAGATTATAATGCTGGACCTTTGTTAGAAAAATTTCAGCTGATGCAATATAGTCATAGGTGAAACCTTTGACCTTATATATTAGATGCTCTTCATTATAGTTAAGCTTAGCTCCTGAGGCATCGTTCTTTTCTGGGCCAAGATTTAACCGATAAGTAAGCTTGAAATTTGCTGGAGTTGACATGTAATCTTCTCCTCCATACCTAGTAGGATTATAGATATAAAAATAGGTCTGAATACAATCTAGTTCTTCTAAGTAGCTTTCAGACATCGCTACCACATACCACTTTGCATAATCATAGCTAGGTTTGTAATAGCTATTTATATCTATGCCTAGAAGATTAAAATCCTCTTCTATGGTTGTGGAATCATCTATTTTTGAGTAGTCATATTCTTTAGCTACTACAGATATAGAACAAAATACTAGTGTAAAGGTAATCAAGAGACTATATACTATTTTCTTCATAGACCTTCCTTTCTTTTCCAGTCAACTGGAAAACCAAGGAGGCATAAAGCCCCCTTTTAGTTCTTTGCTTTTTTATGTTTCCTTTGATACACCAAACCACTAATTACGGCCAAAAGAATTAGACCTGCAATCACTGCCAAAGTCCAGTTCATCCAGTTCCAGGCACTAAAGTTCCACATGTTAGCTACAAAGGATTCCCATGTCACTACCCAGTAGATTTTTGAAAAGATATCCTTAAACGTGAAGCTTGGCGCTTTGTTGGTATCACCTACTAGAATCGTAAACTCTTGAACAGATTCATCGGCTAAGCTTAAGGTCATAATGTATTCCCCTTCTATAGAGGTGTCATACTCCCCTTGAATATCTAGAATATCCTCAACGTTAATCTTCAAGACTTTAGCAGCCTGAACTTTAAATTGTTCCATAGTAAAGGTTTCTCCTGGTGCCAACATGACAAAATATCCAGAATCGAAGTAAATACCAGGAGCTTTATCATCTACTTTCTTAATTTGAATATTGGCAGTTGCGGTATTTCCTCCAGAGTTGGTATAGGAAATCGTGATTGTATTAATACCTACAGAACGCTCTGTTCTGGTGTATTCGTCAAAGCCTTCAATCGTATAGTTCGTAACTTCTCCATCATATCCATCCGTTACACTGATTCGCTCTTTTAGTGCTTCTAACGTAAGAGGTGAGCTGATTGTCACTGTTATTTCCTTAGGTGCCGTAATCACAGAATTACCTTGATTCTGAACAGCTAGATTTACTGTCTTATTGGCTGAATAATTATTAGATAAATCTTTTGTTCTTACAACCACTTGATAATTCCCTAGAGTATGTTCATTTCCTGAGAAGGTGTCTGATACAACCTCTAAAGGTAGATTGCTATCTACGTTGTCTGAAGTTGTTAAATTATTTAATACCTTCTGAAGGGTGATATCATGATCGTAATTTAATACATAGGAATCTTGTCCATCAATACTTGGAGATGTGGAATCGAAGCGATGAATTGTAATTACTCCTGTTCCAGTGTTCCCTGCAGCATCTGTAGCAGCTAAATTGATCAGGTATTGCCCTACCTTCATTTCTCCTGGAGTGTAGGTTGAAGAGGTAACCGTGATTGGCACATCTCCATCTGTTTCATCATGAGCTTTTACATGGCTTAGGATTTCCTCTAAGGAAGGTTGGTTATCGACATTTACGCTCAAGTTTACTGTGCCACCAATTACAGGCGCAATATAGTCACCCTCTAATAACTTCCCCTTATGGATATAAGCTTCTAGCCCCCATGTCAAATCAGTTTGATTTCTAGAAACAGTTACATCCTCAGAAGGAACCAATATGAACATAGATCCATTGCGTGCAAAATTGTTAGTGAAAGTATCATCAAAGATAGAGAATATTTTACTTTTCCATTTAGAATCAATTGCACTGCATACTTCCTGATTATCCCATGTATAACAAAAATCGTCTTCATAATGGATATCTGTATCACTACCTACCGTATTGTTATAAATGAATTTAGAATTTGAAGTATAGAAATTATAATCATATAATTTGAAAAATTCTCTCACTTCCTCATAGTTCCATGTAGCCTTATTGTTTGCAATATCCCAGGCGGTTGAATCTCGATTTGCTAATGCAGCATTCAATAAATAAACATATCCTTTTTGAAAGGTATATGTATTAGGAATTCTATAATCTGTATCGTCTGGATCAAAATAAGCCTCTCCCATAGCATCCTCGCTACATTTTACATAATAATACTCCTCTGTCCAGGTTGTTACTTTATTAACTAACAGGTCATATAGATAGAATACTTCTTTAGGAGCTGTCTGCCCAGAGATATAGTTTTCTATATCCGTATCACTAACAGATCTAGCACTAGTTGTCTGTTCTTTCACTTCCTCTACAGAGCTTAAAGAGATTGTAGAACTATCTTGAATTGTGATAGCTTCTTCTTTGGTAGAAATATTTGTAAGTAAAGCACCTAGACCTACAAGCAGACTAAAGATACCTACAAAGATGATTCCACCATACTTTTTAATTTTTTTCATTTTTTATTCCTTCCTTTCCTCTTAATTTTTTCCAGTTGACTGGAAAATTTTGTTTTAAAAAACGAAAAAAAGCGCACCACTAGTAATTGCTAACTAGTAGTGCGCTTGCACTTTTATAATCCGTAATTATATTATCATACTTAAGCTATGATTTCAATAATTAAATATAAGAAACATATCTAAATTTAAAGTCTTCCTCTGGTGTAATACCATACATCTTTTTACCAGCAGGAAAGCCCATTTCTAGCATGGCCTGTTTGGTAAGCTCCATTCGATACTCCCAAGCCATGACATTCCCAAAGGTGATTAAGGATTTAGCTGCACGATTTTCTAAGACAGGCGACATGTATTGATGGTTATATCTTCCCATACTGTCAGTCATCCTAAAATAGAAATCCACCTTGTAAGCTTCATGGAATAGTGGCGTATCTCTTTTGATAAGTTCCTTCATAGTGATAGGCTTTAGGTTAGGAGCGTTGGCCTGATCTGATATTGTGGCCGTTATTTTAATGATGCCATGCTTACGGCTATTTTGTTCTATTTTAGACATAAGCTTTTGATTCCATTTAGACATTATCTCTGTAAAGTAATTTGACGTCTTAAGTTCCTTAGCTTCTAGCTTCACAATCTTATCTAGATACATGGTATTACCAGATGCATCATAGAGCCTCTGATAATAGTCCATCTTCTTCTGAGAAGAATAGATGATGGAGTTGTTGGCATCATCCAGCTTTAGATTTCCTTTTTCAGCAAAGTAGTTCGTAAATTTTTGGAATACCGATAGAACAGCGTTCCGTTTAGAAGCTCCCAGGAACTCTACTCTTTGTAAGATATTAATATAGAAAGCATCCAATCCTCTTAACTGGGCCTGAGTTCTAGAAGCTTCATGGCACACCTGGATAATATTCAAGTTATTATAGTAGTGACCATAGAAGGCTTTAGAGTCTCTTAAGTTGTAGGTTTCGATGAGTTCCTTTACGTCTTTATCTATGTTACGCATCCAGGTATCATACTCTGTCATATTGATGATGGTCCAGTCAATGATAGGAGACATGACCTTTTCTTTAAATTCGAATACCGCCTTACCTGAGGCATCATAATTGATGAGGACATCCTTTAACCTTCTTATATCGACCTTCATGTCATTGAGTTCTTTTTCTGTTTTTGAAACAGGCTCTGCAGAACTGGAGGCCTCATATAATACACTATATCTCTTACCCATTAAACCTGTCTCTGGATCCTCGATATAAGGTTGGTTAATTAAGCTGAATTGTTTTAAAATATATAGTCGCACATAGAGGAACATGTATTCCTTCAGATAGTCCAATAAATGGTGCTTAGATATACCATCATTATAGAGCCAAATAGACTGATACGTCACTTTATTTTTTAGTGAGCATCTGTAATCTAATATAAAATTCTGATAATCAATTTCATTCAAGTATTTTTCTTTTAGAAATGCCTTAGTGAAATCCTGTTGACATAACCATATAAAATTATTTTCTCGGACCTTCTTAGAGCTGGAAAAAAACTTCTCTGCATAAGCATTACACATTCGATTCACCAAAACATAATCGAATACATATCCAATCTTGCGAATCCTGGCCATAAGCTTTGGAATCACTCTTCGATTTCTCCTACAAAGAATGGAGGTCATAGAGATGGCCGTCGTATCTTTACCTACTCTCGGTGGCCCATAAATTTTGACAATGGAAGGGAGGCACTCCTCTACATACTTGTCTGTATCCAGGATATATTGCTGAAAGAGATTCACTCGGCCAATGAAAACATAGTATAAATAGAGAATTGAGAAAATACCAATCGACGTAGCTGCAAGGCCACCCATCCACCATAATAGCCCTGGCTCATAGACTTTGAAATAAAAGTATCTGATACAAAATATGATCAGAATAACAGCTTCGATTAAAGACAAGCATTTAAAGTAAACCTTAGACAAATACTTTCGATGCTCATACAAATACAAGTATAGATGATTCCAAAGAGAATAAAGCCAGCTTAATACAAATACAACAAAGAACAGTATTAGCTTGTTCCAGAAAAGTAAAATGGGCTTTATTATACTATCTAAAAAATGAAAGAACTTTATTTTAGTTACAGACTCTGGAGCTTGAGGAATATTTTTCATCATAGATTATTTAGCATCCTCTTAAATTCTTCTAAAGTGTCACTTGGGATAGTCTCAGGAGCTGGCAGTTCTGTAGAGATTGCCTCTACCTTATCCTGGATTCTTTCGACCGTTTCTTTTGAGATGAAGACGTTTTGTTTTTCTAAAGCCTCCATCCTGGCAGCTTTAATTTTAACCTCTGTGTTCTTGGCCCTGACAAACGCAAACGTGGCTGGATCTAACTCGACTGGTCTTTTTGTAGTTCTCCATTTTCCATTCTCAAAATTCTTCTCATCCCACTTGATAATTAGATGGGCCCTAGTTAGCCTACGCATTCTTTTTTCTACCGTCGATACAGACAGTGGCCGATCATCCAGATTCCCCTCTTCCCTCGTATCTCTAAGCGCCCAGGCTAAATACTTATTTGAAAAATTATTAGTTGGTGCAAACAGCAACAATGGAAAAAGTCTAATAAAGAATTTTTTATCCTCTTCACATAAGGATAAGTAGCTTTCTTCTTTTTCGTATAAACATGCGAGTTCTTTGCCTTCATAGATTCCAATCACGTTTCCACCTCCTAAGTTTAGGCATAAAAAAAACGTGAATGATTTCAGGATATAGTTATCCCTATACATTCACGTTAGCTATTTGATTACCTATATTTTAACATTTATCATAAAAAATGCAAGTATATTTAATTTATTTTAACTCCCCATTTTACATCAAAATCCTCTTCTTCTTGTCTTAGTTTATCTTCAGAATCAAATCTAAAAATAGGTATAAAAAATTTAATCCCTTCTTCATCGACATGTTCTTTCCATCCAACAACATATTTCAAGTAAACTTCTACAAGTCGTAGAATAGATATGGAGCAAGCAAAATTTTTACCATTTTGTTTTGCTGAAGCGGCTCTATAGAATGCATAAAACACTAATTTCCTAATAGTTTCTTCATCTGGAGGAGTAAAAGAACATTTAAAATTGAAATTAAAATAATTATTCTTAGCCTCAATTGTAGAATCAATTTTCAAATCTTTTAACATAGGGGTAAAACTTTGCATTGCATAATCCTCTGAGGCATACTCATAAATTTTAATTTTTTGTCTTTGCATATCACTTCTAATGTGATTTGGTCTAACCATATATACTTTTTTATGTCCCATAAGTAATATCATGAAATCTATATCTTTTGTGGGAATTGTTTCTAATAATTTTACTATTTCTTCAAACATAGGAATAAAATCTTTATTATTTTTATGAGTTCCTCTTTTATCTATCAAATAAAGATTATTAAACTCTGCATATACTTCTATTAATAGTCCTATTTTGATTTTGTCATTTTTAACTTTGAACTTTTTCTTGATATTATTCCTATAGACGTCAATATTCTTTACATGATTAGTCAATGAATAATGAAATGCCGCAATATAATTACCATATACTGTAGAAAAGGATGGTGTCAAATAATCACTTCCTAGTTTTCCAATTTCCCTGAGAACACTAATCATCTGTTTATCCTCTGGAGCATTATCACCAGTCCATTCAGGAATAAAATCAGATATTTTCTTTCTTGGAAGAACACCATTGGAAGCTACTTTCCCATTAGAATTTAATTGTGACAAATGATCAGCCATAAAATGCTCTAACCCAATATAATTTCCTTCAGTATCTTTAAAAATAAAATCTGGTCTTTCAAAATCTATGCATTCCATTTGTGATAGCTTATTTATAAAACCTCTTACCTTTCCACGAGATTGTTTTTCTAAATCAAACAATGTCTTTAGACAAGCTTGTTCTATTTGCTTACTCCCCATACAATACCTCCAATAATCATCACAAATTAAGATTATGTTATTAATCTAAATCGTTACAATCTCTTGACTCCTATTATATAAAATCTATATCCGTTTTTCAAGCATCGAGTGAGGTATTATACAAGAATGGTTTTCTTGATGGATGATAGAACACTTTCTATAAATCCTATATTGATTTTCTTTAGATTTTAGCATATAATATAAGTGTCGAAAGACAATGAACGGATTAGGAATAACAGAAAAGGACTAGTTGGTAGCTAGTCCTTTTCCTCATTTTTAGGGAATAATGAACGGATTAGAAAATAGGGCTACTACTTCTTGTTAGAAGAGCCACCATCCTTGATAATGATAATTAAAATGATTATCACAACCAGGATGACCAGATACTCCATCTGGATTACCTCCTTACACGTTCATCGTTCCCTCCGAACGCTTAAAGCTCATTGTTCATTACTCCTTTATAAATGTTTGCATTAATTTCTTAATGACTTTTTAATACTATCATACTTCTAACGTTATTTCAAGCATCGAGCGAGGTATCATGCAAGAAAGACTATTTCGATTGTTCATACGCAGCTATGCAGTTCCTCAAGAACGATATATATCTCACCAACAGCCTAGAAAACACCCTAAAAAGGGTATAGGCAGGGCGGGTGATTTACAGACAGAAAAAACATTACAATTCGAAGACAATACTACCAATAGCTAAATGCCTAAGGCTTTAGGCATAGCGTTAAGCTACAGCTGATAGACCCGACTGCATAGGCGGGTATAGGTCGCTTAAAAATTTGAACTAAGCTAATTCGAAGAGAAAGACTACTAGTTAAAGGTTTATATAAGAATTATCTACTATTTACTATCTTTATATTAATATAATAAGATGGCTTTATGGGACATCTTTTCACTTATCCACACCCACTTTTCATATAAATGGGAACATATTTTTTTCAAAAAGGAACACCTTTTATTTTTACCAGGTAAAAAAAAGAAGGTCGTCCTTGACCCACTTTTACTATAAACACGAAAAGAGGTATGCTATACCTCAATTTTTTTACTTATTGCTACCAACCATTTAATACTCATTTTACTACTATAGCTCTTCAAATTCGCCTGATGTATATCTTGATTTTGACTCTGGTTTCTCATCATAGTCTATCTTTCCGCTTTTATTCATATACCACTTGGCATCATCTAGATTATATCCAGTTACCTTATGTTCGTGTTTATCAACCTCGATAAAGACCTTCTGAGCCTGTTTCTGAAGCTCCATGTTAGGGATTCTGTAACCTATCAGCTTGTTCACATAGACCAAAGCCTCAACCACATCAAGCTCTCTAATTCTCTTGATATCCTCTTCACAGAGAACTCCATAAGGGCTAGCCTTTTCTCTAGCTAAGCGGTCTGCCTCCTTTTGCTTATCTTTCAAATGGTTTGGTATGTATTTGTTAAATATATTTTTCTTAGAATACCTTTTAGAAACATGATACTGGTAGTAAGTCAGCATCTCCTTTGCATCTTTATACTTGTATTCCTTTGCAATACCAGCCTCCTTATATTCCTGGTATTTTTCTTCTATCTTCTCGGTATAATTATAAGGTCTCTTCTTAGCTATCTTCTTAAGCTGCTTCCTAAAGTAGTTATAAAGATTAGTAAGCTTCTCCCCCTTAAGCTCTTCAGGAATGGTTTCATCTGCATCAATTTCATCGACAGCTAGCTTCATAGCGTAATTCTTAATAAACTGATCAACCTCTGGTTCATAGATATTAAAGAGTTCCTTAGCAGCATCTAGATTCACCAGGATTTCCCTGTGAGGTATAAATTCATTTGGATCCTCTCTATCAGCCTTTTTAGGAGCCTTCTTATAATATATCAATTTGAATCTTAAAAGCTTTCTTAAAGATCTTTGTATCGTCTTTAAGCAGTAGTCATTACCAAAGCCTTCTGCCTTGACAGATCCATCCTTCTTATGCTTTAACGTCTTATTAAAGATGCCCTGGATTCCTTTTGTAGAAACATAGAAAGGGAGGTTTCCTGTATATTCTGACAGCTTATTATCTACTAGGTAAACATAGAGCTTGATATAAAACTCAGCTCCCAGTCCTGTTCCTTCTCGAGCTGGTCTATAGAAGTCAGGAAGAGAGTCTCCATTATAGATAATATAATTCCTAATTTCTTTTGGATATTTCTTTAGTTCATAGTTTGCCACAGGTAAAACCTCCTTTCTCTAAACTTTAATAGCGTATCACCAATCGAAAAATCAATTTATGAATACTTATACACTCGATTTCTTTTAGGGGCGGTGAAATAGGCCCATGATAAGGCCTACTCACCTAAGAAAACGAATTTTGAAGCTAAATAGCTTCCATGATGGCATCATGTATAATGGATTATTAGTTAGCAATAATGCCATCGTGGAAACTAGCAGCTTATGCTGAAGTCTCTTTTTTTGTTTTAGATCCTTTTTTAGTTCCAGGCTCTGTTACATCAGGAAGCATAGACTTAAAGGCTTTAGTCTGCTCTACTAAAAGCTCCTGAAATAGCTTGTTCTGAGCATCAACTATTGTATTTAACTGGTTTACCTGCATGGAGCTGAAAACCTCTTCTACAGGCTTTGGTGGCTCTAGATCAATGATTCCTGTTATTGCCTCTTGTTTTTTATTTTTACGATTCTTCTTAGCTAGCTTTTGATTTTCTCTATATGTTTCATCCATGGATGAAATAAGGCTATAATCAATCACAGATGTAGGTGTTACTACATTGTCCTTTGGCTGGGTGTTGTGGAAGGCCTCTGAGATATAGTCTAAGAATTTCACGATGGTTGCTACTGTAGCACCATCCATTCGAGTTACGTTCACTAGTGTCAACAGGCCCATTTTTATATCACCATAATCCAGGTAATCTCTATTGTTCATTTTTACTGCATTGTATATCATGGGTAACTCCTTCCTGAATGTCTACTGGTGTATCTGGATTATTACAAACCTTTCGATACTCTTCCTTTATGATTTTAAGTAATTTCATTTTTTGCCTCCTCAACATACTTTCTATAAAGCTCTGGATAAGTTCGCTTATTGAATCCAAATATTATTAGTTCATTGGCTTTCCTGGAAGCTTTAGGGTTTACACTCCTTTTAGCTTCTATCTCATCCATAACATAAACCCTATCTCCATCTTCTATGATTCTTCTCATGAGTTTAGCCCATTGCTCTTTGCTTCTATACGTAGCTTATCGTATCTATCTACATGGCCACAAGGATTATTCCATCCATCACAAGTTAACCATAAGCTTCCATCATAGGACCTCACTCTTTCAACATTACCTCTAGGTTTTCCACATATCGGACAAGACCATCTTAATTTTACTTTCACTGTATAAAGGCCTTGATGATGGTCACTGGCTGGAATCTCTACTTCTTTAATATTCATAGTTTCCTCCAGCTTCTCTTCACTAGAAATGAAATCATCTAGTGTCATTTGTTTTTCATTTTCAGACTGCAGTATTTCATCTAGCTCATTCATATCCTTTTTGAGCTGGATTTGACTAGATGCAGCAGCTCCTGCAGACTCTTGACGTTGGATCCATCTCAATAGCTCTACATCTACTAGATATTCAGGTGTCGTCTTTAGAAGTTCTATAAGCTCCTGAATCAATTTCTTTTGCAAAGCATAAGAATCCAAATATGGATCCTGCTTGGATATTTCCTTTACATCTTCAATTCTCTTTTGAAATGTTTCTAATGCAAGCTGTGTTACTCTTCTTTTCATGTTCTTTTTCTCCTACTAACCATGCATCCATTTCACTTTTCTAACAGGATTAAAATCTAAGTCTATTTGAATGAGTTGCTTAATAAAACTTTTTACTTCTTTAAACACTTTTTTAGTTGTCCATTTTTTCCCTTTATCTCCTGGTATAAATGGTAGAAAATCCCACGCATGAGCGTAATCCCATCCTAGCCAATAATCGTTAATTTCATCCCATAAAGAATTGCCAGAATAGGTAAGACCTCCATGTGCATCTAAATCAATTTTTGAATGATCCTTTTTATAGTAAGGATGCCCTTCAGGAATACTAACATAAGCGGTTGGATGTGTTCCATGGCTTACAATCATGTATTTATATCCTTGATAATACACAGAAGCTAATATTCTGTATTGGGTTTCCTTTGTATATTTCATTCTTTTAAATTTCATATTTCACCTATTCCTTATGTCCAAAAGTTTTTATCAGTCTTCCAGGAATAACATACTCTGTATTACACTTATTGCAGCATCTATCGTTAGGCTTAAAGGTATAAAAGTTACCATCTATAAATGCTCCTTCAGGATTGTTTCCCCATTCATTTTCTAATGGGCCACTACAGATACAACATACTTTCTTTTTCATAATTTCTCACCTCATATTGAATAGTCATTTAATCGCTGAATTGCTTTGTTTACTTCTTCAGGAGTTAAGCTTCTAAACTCTTCTCCTTCAGTTCCAACAACGATTACTGGGCCTACAATAACATCTCCTGGAACCAATAGGTTTGGTTCTAAGCCTTTTAGTTTTCCTTCATCATCACAAAGAAGAATTTGATTCTTATCAAATCCTATAGCCTCAAAATATCCTCCTAAGATTTGATGATATACTTCTAGTTCATCCTCTATCTCTTTAGAGTAGGCCTCTTTTCCTGGCTCTTTAATTACAATTGTTATCATAAAACCGATTCCATCCATTCTGCTTTTTCACGCTGAAGTCCAATTTGTTCATCTATAGTGGTTTTTCCAGGAAAAAACCTCGCCATAATTTTATATTCTTTAAATAGTTGCTGGAGCTCAAGTTTTCTTTCTCTTATTTCTTCTGAAAGCATCTTAAAATATTTTCTTTCTAGTTCTTCAGGCGTTCTAGCAAGATATTCTTCTTTATATCTCCATTCCCTATCATCCCTATCATATCCAGAATAGGATATCCCCTCAGAATCAATAAAAATCTTCTCAATTTTAAAAGAGTTAACTCTTAATTCTTCATCAAATTCAGATACACAGCAGACAACTTCACCAATATCATATTTTGTTCTCATGACATCCTCCTAAACAGCTTGAAGTTGCTTCAGAACTTTTTCTAGTTTAACTATAGAGAAATGATTATCCTTAGCTACTCTTAATATTTGACCTATGATTGGATTATCTAGAGCATATTCTACTAAGTCATTCGCAAGCTTTTTTCGTTTCGAGCATTCCTTATCAGCCCAGGAGTAAAGCTCTTTGATTTCTTCCTTGGATAACTCTAATACCTGGATTAAGGAACTATAAAAGCTTTGGTTCTTTCCTACTAAGCTTCTGTGTCCTGTCTCTGCATCTGAATAGGTGCTTACAGGGATTCCAAGCCTTTTTGCTGTCTCTTTTTTAGAATAGCCTTTATCTAGTCTCTTCGATTTAATAAAGGATCCAAAAGAATCTACAGGTATAGATTCTCGGACAATTTCTAGGATTGGTTCTTCAGGAGCTGTTGGATCCTCCTCCTTTTTATCCTGGTAAGTGGCCAGTGTTCTTTTTACTTCCTTTACGCTCATAGCTTCGATACAATTCTCCTGGATAAAAGCTGTAGCTTCTTCTTCAGGAAGTTTGGCCAATAGTTCTAGCTTCGTTACTCCTATATTTCCAGTTGACTGGAAAAAATCCTTTGAATATTGATTGGCCAGCTTAACATAGGTATAAGCCTGGCTTTTCTTAATATTTAAAGCTCTTAGGGTATAGTCCTCAAAAGAACTATACCCTGCTGTCTCATAGGCCTTACTTTCTTTCATGTCTGATAAGGCCTTACAGAATTCATAAAGATAAAGACTAACCTTAGCTCCTGCAGAAACGATTTTATTGTGTTGTTCCTGGAAGCTTACTATACTATACTTACTCATGGGCTTCCTCCATAAGTTTGATGAGTTTCTTATAAAGTGTGTTCATGAAAATACACTCTGTATCTGTATCAGGATTTATCTTATCTTCCTTGATTTCCTGTAGCTTCTGTTTTGTTATATCAGAATTTGCTAGTGACCCAATAATATTCACATATTCTACTTTCGAATAGGGCTGATAGGTAAAGGTGGATAGCTTAGCTAAGATGGTAAGCCATTTATCTTTTAGATTGCTTGTCGAATCATTTTTAAAACATTGATCCAACTCCTCCCACATTGCATAATCTTTTTTAATGATGGAAATTAAGAACTTAGCCTCTTCTTCCGTAAATGGATTCATCAGCTTATAAGCATAGGCTTCGGTTTCCTCATTAGCAATTCCTAACAGGTGATAACGCTCAATTCTCATTCTGTGTCCATTTGCACAAAATTTAACATAACAAGCATTCCCTGATGTCATGGGCTTACATCCAAAGCCACTTAATAATAATACTAACTGGTTATCCTTAGTTCTATGTTTTTCACATATAATCTCTGGATCTATGATGGCGATACAGTTTTGATTGGAATCTACAGAAGTGTCATACATACTCCTGCAGCAATTCTCTTTTGTAAAAAAATCATTCATGCTCCTTAGCTCCTTTAATTTTTCAAAATTCGTTTTCATTTGTTTTACCTTCCTTTTTTTATTTTTTAAAGCTTAATAAGTAAGCTTCTAGAATCAATCAACTACTCAAAAATTGGGAGAATATTAATGAAAAAGACAAAATATAGTTGATTGATTTTAGAAGCTTGTCCTCACATGAGGGCTTGCTATTCTTTTAGTAATAATCTTCATAGTCATAAGGATCTTCCTCTTCTTCAGATACTTTATTTAACTTTGATAAATCTGAAATCTTCAAGTTATCATCTAAATAGCTATAATACTGTTTACTAGTCTTAAGCAGCTTCTTTTGAAGCTTGGCGTCCTTTGCCTGTAGTTCTGATACAATGTGCTTTCCGCTCTTAGCTTTAGACACTGCCTCCAAGGCTCTAGCATTGAGCTTTATTTCATGCTGCAAAGAGGAAATCTTTTGTTGTAATTTATTTGCTTTATCAATTTTATATGACATGGTATCCTTTCTATTTTTTGATTCGTTTTTTCCAAATAATAAATACAACTACGACTACATATACCCAAAATAAGTAGTCACCAGCTGTAGTAACAAACATACGAACTTGTTCAGCTGAAACCTCCCAGGATCCAATTTTAAATCCAGATAGTTTTATACTCGTTAAAGACAAAAGTCCTACTAGTATTAAGACTAATGTCATGATTATCTTTAAAGTAATGAATAACCCTTTTTTCATAAGTTCTCCTTTCCTGTTTTCCTCACCTCCAGAAGCTAGGTATATTCCTTTGATGAGGAAAACAAAAAAATTCCTGATAAATTAAAAATACCAGGAATTAAAATTAGTCATGTCCATATATAAATATCCCATTTAACCCCTAGCATTTTTCTAGGGCACTTTAGCTAACGTGATAAGTGCCCCAGCTTTAAGCAATAAAAAGATTAAATAGGCACTACAAATTCACCTCATTTATGATATAATACAAGTGTCTAGTTTGAATTAAATCATGTTGTCAGTGAGGCTTTTTTATAAAAGCCGTTCTTTTTATTGACTTTTTGTAATGGATTTCTCATTACACTATATATTGTAATGGAAAACTCATTACTTGTCAACTTAATTTTCTATTTAAGGAGGGCATAAAATGAATTTTTCTAAAAACTTAAAGGAATTAAGAATAAAACGAGATTTAACACAAGAGACATTAGCCAACCTCATTTCAAGTCAAGGATTTAAAATTACTAAGTTTACTATACGAGATTATGAGCAAAATAAAACTCAACCGAAATTTGAAACATTAGAAATTATTAAAGAGATTCTTAATTGTTCTTATGATGACCTTCTTAAATAAGCTGTCAACTATTTTTAAATGAAAGGGTTGATGACTATGTTTTATAATTTAAATGCAAATATACGATTTCTAAGAAAGAAAAAAGGTTACACGATTCCTAACCTCGCAAAAATGTTAGGTGTAGGAAAATCTACGGTAGATAATATTGAATGTGGAAAAAATAATACCTCATTAGAAGTATTAGATAAATTACACACGATTTTTAATATTTCCTTAGACGACTTAGTATATAAGGACTTATCTTCTGAAAAATAATTAACCTGGTATATTAAGTTAAGCCAGGAGTAATAACCATTGATTTAAAACAAATTAGATAAAATTTAATATGAGACCTTGAATTATTCTGTTTAAGAGAAAAATTGCTGTTGCTGAAGTGTAGAATTCTAAAATCTAACTAAGAAAGGATTTTACACATGAACAATATTTTTACTAAACAGATCTCTTTTAATGATGTCATCTCTTTATTTCATCAGGATGAGGAAAGAGATATCTACATTAAAGAAGCTATCAAATTATTTCTTCAGCATAAGAAGCTGTATAATCGTCAGGGAACGATAGACTATTACACCTACAATCTTAAAATGATTGTTGAGTTTTTAGAAGCTAAAGGAATTCATACAGTGCGCTCTATCACTAAACAGACAATCGAAAGTCTGGTGCTTTATTTTAAAGGCCGTAAGAATAAGAACCTATCCATAAACAAAAGAATCAATGCCCTTATGGCCGTGATTCATTATGTAGAAGAAAGTGGCTTTATTACACCTTTAAATCTTACCTATAAAAGACTTCCTGAAGAACAAACTAAGATTGAAATCGTGGACTTGGATGACATGAAGAAAATTATCAATTATTTACCTGCTCTATGCCTACGCTCTCAAGTTATGATTCTTCTACTTCTTACTACAGGTATTAGAACAAGCGAGCTTATTAACATTGAATCAGATAACATTGATTTTAAAAATCTTTTAATCTATCTTAAGTTTACAAAAACCAAACAGGCACGCTATGTTCCTATATTAGAGTCTGTAGCTTATAAGCTGAAGGAGCTTATCCAATTGAATGCTGGATCCAAATGGTTATTTCCTGAAAAAGATAGTCATATCACCTCTCTAGCTGTCAAGAGCCTTTTAAGACGAATAAAAAAAGCCCTTAACATTGAAATATTAAGTGCTCATAAGCTTCGTCATCTTTATGCTACTACGCTATTAAAACAGGGATGTGATATTAAAACTGTTTCTAGACTTCTCGGTCATAAATCAATACGCATGACAGAACGCTACATTGATTTAACAGATACAGAAATCTACGAAAAGAACCGTTTGAATAATCCACTAAATCTATTGAGTTACAAGGGTTAAACCGACACCTTGACTGTAGATTGACATGCCGTCGTTTTATCCACAATGGACTCCATGTAAAATAAAAAGCCATTTCAACCTCATCGCCAAAATCCGTTGAAATAGCTAAACAATTATGCGCCTGCATAAACGTTTTTTCATGGCGCCCGCAGTAGGACTCGAAC
>JAAGKN010000878.1_pt1 | contig 64261 bp, 69 predicted proteins | sample 6206371 | NCBI WGS metagenome assembly JAAGKN01 (sample SAMN11533720, study PRJNA540317) | gut metagenome | isolation source: fecal pellets from male and female animal of same cohort | host: Peromyscus leucopus | place: USA:CA | collected 2017
TGTCGGTGTAAATGTCGGTGTAAAAATCACAAAAAAAGAACAAGAAGTTCTTGCGGAACTTCAAAAAGACAATACAGTTACTATAGCTAGTATTGCAAAGAAGTGTCAAGTCACCACCAGAACCATTGAACGAGCCATCAAATCCTTAAAAGAAAAAGGAATCATAGAGCGTGTTGGTTCTGATAAAACTGGTCATTGGACCATGAAAATATGTAGAGAAAATAAAAAGGATTAACGTCTATTAAGCATAGACATCAACCCTTCAATCAAGTGTTATTTAATTATTTTTAGTAAGTTATACTTCTAAATCACAGCATTTAAAATTAAAATCAATATAATTAGCTATCAGCCTTACTTTGAACTTTTTTGTATTGCATAGAGCACAAGACCCTTCAGCGTCTAAATCTCCAGGTAAGACAAATTTAATGCATCTAAGGGTAACACTTTGACATGTTGTCCCTGTAAGTGCAGGTATTGTAATTGTCTTCATGCCTCTGGTATGCTCTTCGTCATTGCAATCAATTTCATTTAATAGAATTGCAAGAGCCACTCTCTTATTAGGACAAATATCGTTTAGAGTTACATCAAACTGGAAGATATGCCCTAGCGTTTCTAAGCCGATATCTCCTAAATCAAATTCTATTGAATCTTCACATCCATCTATTGATACATCTATTGGTTCTGGACATGGCTCTATAATCACATTGGAACAATCGATTTCAATGGTTGGATTAGGGAAGGTTGCCGTATTTCCTTCAGTATCCATATAGTCAATGCTTTCATTCACAGCTACTATCCCTGTACAAACTCCATTATGCTGGACTGTAAATTCTAGTGTTGCTCCTTCACTTTGAGTTACACCAAGTTCATCTATTCCCCATTTAACTGTATTTGAATTGATTAAGGTTGCGGTTCCTTTTGATGGAGCAGAGATAGACGTTATTTTAAAACAATCAGAAATTACGTCAGTAACTACAATGTGTGTAGCTCCAGGCTTTGATATATTATTTGCTAGATCTTCAAATAAATCTTCTAGCTGTGCATCATCCGGTGTAATAGCTACATAGGCTGAATCAGGGTCAGAAGACCATTCATTTAAGGCCTGAACATCAATTCCTCCATTACCAGACAGACCAATGCAGTAAATGACAACACCCTGTGATTTTGCCTGCACAGTGACTGGAACAGGATTTCCCCCTGCAGTAGTAAAACCATCGGTGAACATTACCATGACCTTGGCATTGGTTGAAGCAGGGTCAAATAAGGCTAATGCTTTCGTGAATGCATCCTCATGATTTGTTGAGCCTCCTGCTGTTAATGAATCTACTGCTGCCTTTAAATCAGCAACAGAAGTAATCAGCTGCGTATTTTGAGTTGCAGTATCTGCAAAGCTTACAATTCCTATATGACTCCCATTTCCTATTTGACCATCTTGTGTTCCATCGGTTGCTTCATCAATGATATCAATAAATTTTTTAGCTCCTTGCTTTAGGTTTGTCAAAGGACTTCCAGCCATGCTTCCAGAACGGTCCAATATTAAGACGATATCGGTTGGATTGCTGACAATGTCTGGTGCCGCTGTTAAAGACAGACGCACATTAAAGGTTTCATTGCATTTGATACTAGTTTTGGTTATCTCTTTATTTGAAACTGTTAATCCCACTTTTTTTCCTCCTTTTCTGTTCCCATAATAAAATGGGTACAATTTAAGGTATGCAATTTTAAAAAAGTTTTATAGGACATTCATAGGTGTAGCAGGATAAGATATCTATAAAGATGGAATTTAAGATAAGTTTTTTAAGAACCTATATTGGAAACTTCTATTTCAAAATTTAAAAATTATCCAATAAAGAAAATAGGTTGTGAGAAGTAAAGCTTATAACCAAAGGGACAGAAAATTCATGATATGACTATAGAATTTAATACACTTAAGTTGATACAAACACATGTAGTCAATAATTGTGTAAAGCGTCACATTAATATTCCTACATATTCTACATCAGCTGAAAATGTAATGATTAATGAATATGTTCAGGGGCAGCCAATGTATCAGCAACCTGTTATGTATCCACAATTTCCGCAGCAACCTATGATGCAGGGACAATACCAGGGAAATGTTGGGACAGAAGGATTAGCTCAGTCTATGCCTAACTTTGGACCACAGACACCTGGATTTCAGGGAGTAGTTCCTCCAATGGGCAATGTGCCTTTTGGTTTCTAACTATATTTAACTTGCAAGCTCAATGAAGCTTGTTTTTTTATTTCTTTTAAAAGTATCTTGTTATTTATCTTTAAATAAGATATAATCAAACCATTAAACAGAGTAGGGGAATCGCGTTAAGTGCTTTACCATGGGAAGGTTGGTATTGACGAACACATTTGTGGCGGTGATTTCCTGTATCCGCTGTAATATTTATGGTGGATTTCTTTAAGGAGGTCTTTTATTATGCTTTTTTTAAAAATTTTAAATCGGTATAAGCTGGTTATAATCCTATTTGTTATCACCCTATTTTTGGGAGGGTATTTTGTAACAGATTATTTTTACAATAATGGAGTGGCTAGATATTCCTATCGCTTTTCTACAGAAGAGGGGAACCTCTCTGTTTTGACAGATGAAAAGTTTTTTCAAGATACAATAGAAAAAATTGACGAAAACAATAAGCTGGCTGAAACAAATTCTACTTATAAAAAAATAAGCTATGCAAATATAGACTATCCTTCAATGCTTTCTACTGCAAAGCTGAATCAAATTTCAGCAGATGAATATGAAGTTACAGTTTTAAAGAAGTATTTTCCCAATCTTGTGAGTAGTAAAACAGGAGTGGTGAATCCGGGAGAGAACCGGGTGAAAAATTATTTCAACTTGATTTACAGCTATTCTGACTTAAGCTTAGACTATAAAGAGGTTGAGCTAATAGACTATCAGAATCCTTTTATCGTTGGAGGTATCACTTCAGCAGTTGGATTATTCTTGATTTGTCTAAGTGTCACATGTGCAATCCTTATCAAAAAAGAAGTAACCTTTATAGACATAGAGGATAACGATAAAATTTATAAATCCATCTTTCATCTCAGCTATTGGAAAAAGGCCGCTGGTTTTATGGCCAATGTGAAAAATCTTTGTATAATCAGCTTATTATTCAGTATGATGCTATTATGCAAGCTGATACCTATTCCTTCAGGCTTTGGCAGTCTTGGGATAGGCTTTACCTATCTGTTCTTTGCGGCTATATCCTTAATCTATGGGCCTTTATGTGGGCTTTTCATAGGCTTTTGTTCGGACACAATCGGATACTTTATTCATCCTTCGGGTATGTTTTTCTTTGGATATACCCTAGATGCTATGCTGTCAGGCTTTATTTATGGAATCTGCTTTTATCGAAAGAGAATTACTTTTGCCAATTGCCTTGCCGCAAGATTCTTTGTAAATATTTTTGTGAATGTTGGACTTGGCTGTTTATGGTGGAGGATTCTTTATCAGTTAGATTTTGATGCCTATATCACGTATATGACACTCACCTCTCTTCCTAAAAATGTTCTTTATTTATTGCCACAAAGCTTATTATTATTTATTGTTTTTAAGGCTCTAAGTAAGCCGCTGGCAAGCTTTGAACTAATAGAAAATGCGGTGAGTGAAAATGTCAAATTATTTTAAGAAAAGTGTCAAAAAATAATTGACACTAGCATTTGATTTTGATATAATTTAAAAGCATGTGTATGTAATATGCACGTTGAGTGGGAGGATTCTTAACAGAATAGAATCTGTTGAACCACATCATTGAAAGAAGGAGGAAACAATTATGGCAAAGAAGGTTGTAAAGGTAGTAAAATTACAAATTCAAGCCGGCAAAGCTAATCCAGCTCCACCAGTAGGTCCAGCTTTAGGACAAGCAGGTGTAAATATTCCAGGCTTTTGTTCTCAATTCAATGACCAAACAAAGGATAAAATGGGATATATGCTACCAGTAGTTATCTCAGTTTACGAAGACCGTTCCTTTACTTTTGTAGTAAAGACTCCACCAGCTTCTGATTTATTAAAGAAGGCTGCAGGAATTGATAAGGGTTCTGAGAATTCTAAGAAGCACACAGTAGCAAAAATATCTAGACAAAAGGCAAGAGAAATAGCAGAGATGAAGATGCCTGACTTAAATGCAAACGATATTGAAGCAGCTACAAACATTATTGCTGGAACTGCTAGAAATATGGGCATTGTCGTTGAAGATTAATTTCTAAGGTTGTTAATAACAGCCTAAATTTGTGGGAGGAATTCCCGCTTAGACCACATTTTAGGAGGAATAATATGAAGAGAGGAAAAAAATACGTTGAAGCCGCTAAGCTTGTAGATGGTTCAAAGGTTTATAGTGCTAATGAAGCATTAGATTTAGCTTGTAAGACCTCTACTGCTAAGTTTGACGCATCTGTTGATGTTGCTTTCCGTTTAAACATTGACCCACGTAAGGCTGAACAAAACATTCGTGGTGCAATCGTATTACCAAACGGAACTGGAAAAACTCGTAAGGTTTTAGTTGTTTGCCGTGGTGCAAAGCAGGCTGAAGCAAAAGAGGCTGGAGCAGATTTCGTTGGTGATTCTGATATGATTGTTAAAATCAATCAGGGCTGGTTTGAGTTTGATGTTATTGTTGCAACACCAGATATGATGGGTGAGCTAGGACGCTTAGGTAGAGTATTAGGACCTAAGGGCTTAATGCCAAACCCTAAGACTGGAACAGTAACAATGAATGTTGCTCAGGCAGTTAAGGAAATCAAGGCAGGTAAGGTTGAATACCGTCCTGACAAGGTTGGTAATATTCAGATGACAATCGGTAAGGTTTCATTTGGTGCTGACAAGCTTCAGGAAAATTTAAAGGCAGTTTACGAAGCTTTAGTTAAAGCTCGGCCTTCAACTGTAAAAGGCTCATATGTAAAGAATGTATCTGTTGCATCTACTATGGGACCTGGTATCAAGGTTGACTCAGAATCAATCACTAAGAAGTAAAATATTAGAACCGAAGACAGTAGGTGTGCTGTATAGCACTTAATTTCTACCGAGGTATGAGATAAAAGAGTTTTTTTGACTTCTCGCCCTCGGTGAGAAGTTTTTTCATTAAATTTATTTAGGAGGTAAATCAATGAAAGAAATTTTGTTAAAGAAACAAAATGAAGTTGCAGAAGTAAGTCAGAGAATGAAAGATTCTGCTGCAGTTGTTGCGTTTAAGTATCAGGGCTTAACCGTTGAAAAGTTTCAGCAGTTACGTAGAGATATGCGCGCTTCTGGCTGCGAGATTTCAGTAATTAAAAACAACATTTCTAGACGTGCTGCCAAAGAGTGTGGCTACGATTTAGAGGATGCATTCACTGGACCTGTTGCAATTGCATTTTCTAAGGACGATGTTGTAGCTCCAGCTAAGATTTTATTCAAGGCTGCAGGAGAAAATGACAAGGTTCAGGTAGTAAAGGGTGTAGTTGATGGAGATGTTTTCTCATTTGACCAGTTGAAGACATTATCTCAATTACCATCTTATGAAACTTTATTAACACAATTAGCTGCTGGTATGCTTGGTACTGTTAGACAGTTGGCAATCGGCTTAAATATGCTAGTTGAAAAAGGTCAAGAAGCTTAAATTTAAAAATAATGGAGGAAAATTAAAATGGCTAAGTTAACAAAAGAAGTATTTATTGAATCATTAAAGGAAATGACTATTCTTGAAATTAAAGAATTAGTTGACGCTATGAAGGATGAATTTGGTATTGATCCAAGTGCTGTTGCTGCTGCTCCAGCTGCTGGTGCTGCTCCAGCTGCCGCTGCTGAACAAACTGAATTTGATGTAATCTTAACAAATGCAGGTGCTGCTAAGTTAGGTGTAATCAAGGTTGTTAAGGAAGTAACTGGTTTAGGCTTAAAGGAGTCTAAGGATTTAGTTGATGGCGCACCAAAGCCTGTTAAGGAAAAGATTTCTAAGGCAGAGGCTGAAGAATTAAAGGCTAAGTTAGAAGCTGCAGGCGCTACTGTAGAACTTAAGTAATTTTAAACTTGAAAAAGAAATGACCTGAGGAGATCCTCAGGTCTATTCTCTTTAAAGGGGGATAACTTATATGGGAAACTATCATTACTATGAACAAAATCAGGATGGCTTGCATTCAAATCCTGTATCCTTTGAGTTTCATTTCAAGAATGAATCCTTTAAATTTCATACAGATGCTGGGGTTTTTTCGAAGAAATATATAGATTATGGCTCTTTTGTTATGCTTTCCACATTTTTGCCAAATACTATTAATGCACCTATTCTAGACATGGGGGCAGGCTATGGTGCGATAGGAATTGTCCTATCCAGATTATATGACAAGCCAGTGCTTATGGCAGAAATCAATAAAAGAGCTGTTGGGTTGATTCAAAAAAATATTCAGGAAAATAAGGTGACAGCTGAGGCTCTCCACAGTAACCTTTATTCAGCAATTGCCGAAAAGGAAGTATTCTCAAGTATTGTAACCAATCCTCCGATTCGAGCTGGAAAACAGGTGGTATTTGCAATCTATGAAGGTGCTTACCAGCATTTGCTTGCTGGTGGCGAGCTATGGGTTGTAATTCAAAAGAAGCAGGGAGCACCCTCCTCTAAAGAGTATATAGAAAAGCTTTTTGGAAATTGTGAAATTGTCAAGCGAGATAAGGGTTACTATATACTTCGGGCTGTCAAATAATTGCAAACTAGAAAGATATATGTTAAAATACATATAATATGAGGTGAAAATATGAAAACAATATTAGTGACTGGTGGAGCCGGATATATCGGTTCACACACTGTTTTAACGCTGTTGGAAAAGAACTATGATGTTATTGTAATTGATAATTTTGTAAACTCTTTTGAAGAATCCTTAAAGAGAGTAGAAAAGCTTTCTGGAAAAAAGGTAAAGCTATATCCATACGATTGTTGTGATATTGCAAAGTTTGAGGAAGTTTTTAAGGAGAACAAAATAGATGCAGTCATTCATTTTGCTGGTCTAAAGGCTGTTGGGGAATCTGTTTCTATTCCTCTAAGCTATTATCAAAACAATTTGATATCTACCTTGAATCTTTTAGAGCTGATGACAAAGTATGAGGTATACAATCTGGCATTTTCTTCTTCAGCAACAGTATATGGAGACCCAAAAAGTGTTCCGATTTATGAGGATTTTGAGCTACATGTTTCTAATCCTTATGGAAGAACCAAGCTGATGATTGAGGATATCCTAAGAGATTTTTCTAAGGTAAATCCTAAATTCAACATTGCTTTATTGCGTTACTTTAACCCGATTGGCGCTCATCAGTCTGGCTTAATCGGAGAAAATCCAAATGGTATTCCAAATAATCTTGTGCCATATATTACACAGGTAGCTGTTGGTAAGCTTAAGGAATTAGGTGTATTTGGAAATGACTATCCAACTCCAGACGGAACCTGTATTCGCGACTACATTCATGTCTGCGACCTAGCAGAGGGGCATGTTTGTGCCTTAAATAAGCTATTTACAGGCTGTGGACTTGTAACCTATAACCTTGGAACTGGTAAGGGATATAGTGTTTTAGAGGTTCTTGCCGCTGTGGAAAAGGCAGTAGGAAAGAAGATTCCATACAGCTTTAAGCCAAGACGTGAAGGAGATATCCCTGCTTGCTTCGCTTCTCCAGAAAAGGCCTATAGAGAATTAGGCTTTAAGGCGAAATATACTATCGATGATATGGCAAGAGATTCCTGGAACTGGCAAAAACAAAATCCTAATGGTTATGAAAAATAATATATATTTTCCTCTTAGTTCGTTCTAAGAGGATTTTTTTATCCTATAAAAACACTATTTTATCCAGTAGAAAAAGCTTTGTCTATTTTTCTTTTTTTTATATAATGAACCTATGATTAGGGAGAGATCATTATGGATAAGCTTTTAAAGAAATATTTTGGCTATGACCATTTTAAGGAGCCCCAGGAAAAGATAATCAAGGAAGTCTTAATGGGGCATGATGTAATCGGTCTGTTACCTACAGGCTATGGGAAGTCTATTACCTTTCAGATTCCAGCGCTGCTTCTAGAGGGGATAACGATTGTCATAACACCTTTGATTGCTCTTATGGAGGATCAGGTAGGAGCCCTAAAGAAAAAAGAAATACTTGCCGAATTTCTAAATTCCAGTCAAACGGAGTTAGAACAGGCTGCCATTTACCAATTGATTCAAAAGAACAAGCTGAAGCTCTTATATGTATCTCCTGAGCGACTTCTAAATCACAAATTTAAAGAAATGATATTTAAAATTCAAATCAGTCTAGTCGTCATAGATGAGGCACATACGATTCTTTGGGCTGAGGACTTCCGAAAGGCCTATGCTAATATCAGGGACTTTATAGAAAATATTACCCCTGCTCCTAAAAAAATGGCTTTAACCGCAACAGCCCCTCCTCTTACTGTTAAAAAGATAGTCCACTATCTTGGATTTCAAAACCCAAAGATTATTGAGACAGCTGTTGACAGAACAAATCTTTTTTATGGAGTCGTAGTTACTACAAACAAGCTTACAAAGCTGATTTCTTATTTAAAAAATAAAAAAAATGTCAAAGGAATCATTTATTGTTTAACAAGATTAGAGACAGAAAAGCTAAGCCAAATTTTAAAAAGTAAAGGTATAGATAATCGAATTTATCATGGAGGACTTGATTCTGAGCTTAAATTTCAACATTATCAGGAGTTTAAGGATGGTCTTTGCACACTTATGATTTGCACTAACGCTTTTGGAATGGGGATTGATATCCCAGATATCCGCTATGTTATCAACTATGAGCTTCCTCAGTCGATAGAGGATTTGGTTCAGCAGATGGGAAGAGCCTCCAGAGATGGTGCCTATGGAGAAGGAATTGTTTTCTTTGATTTTAAGGATATAAAAACTATACGATACTTTATCCAAAAAATGGAGGACAAAGCTGTGCGAAAGGAACAAACAAAAAAGCTTTCATTAATGATAGAGTATTGTCTTTCAAGCCAGTGTCGTCATCAGCTTATAAGTAGATATTTTGGTCAAAAGATAAAAAAATGTAATTGCATCTGCGATAATTGTAAAAAATGGAGTAGATAAACCAAGGATTTTGTCTTATAATATAATAAAGGTAGGTTGATGAGAATGGGATTTAAGGCTTTCTTTTCCAAAGCTAAGACAAAGCTGAATGAGACAATTGAAAAGGGAAATAAGGAGCTTGCTCGATTTCAAAATACAAAGTGTGTAACGATTTATGATAAGCCAGTTCTAGGTGGTTTTGTTTTCATAAGAGCGTTCTATGAGGGGAATAAGCTATTGATTCCTGTGTCCAGCTTTGAGCGAGGTGAATTGAAGATAAATACAATCATCGGGTTGGATCAGGATGAAGAATACTATGTAATAAAAGAAATTTCAGAAGAAACGATTCTTAAAGAGGTCAAAAATGAAAATAAGTCCTATGAGTATGAATGCTATGAGGTCAGCTATGATATCTTAAATGATGTCTTTACGGATGAGGTCGATGGCCTGCCATGCTTTGAACTGACAAAGGAACAAAGAAATCTTTTAGATGCTCTTCGAAAGGAAATTGAAAGTAATAGCTTGGCAATGAAGGGTAAAAAAGAGTTTTGCTTAAATCTATGGCAGTATTTTGTAGAATGTATTGAATATCGGTTAAAGGAGCACTATGTTGTATTTACCTTTTCTAGAATTGCCAACGAATATGTCAAGGATTTTTCAAGCTATATCATAAAGCTTTTTGCATAGAATGAAAGAATGTAGCACATACTTAGAGTGAGGTGCTATATATGAAGAAATTAACGATTATAGGAGTTCTTACTGTATCAGCATTAGGAACTCTTTTTCATTTTATGTATGAATGGATTCCGATATTTTTCTTTCCTAGAAATGAAAGTATTTTTGAGCATACCAAACTCCTTTTATTTCCATTCTTGTTATATTTAGGTGCTTGTCTCCCCTTTTATAAGGAGAATAAGAAGAGGCTGGTTTCCAGCTTTATATTTGCAATCTTTGTTTCCATCGCCTTTATCATTGTGGCCTATTACACCTATAGTGGATTTTTAGGCTTTAATGTGGATGCGGTTAATATTATATTGTTTTATTTAGCTGTTCTATTAGGTTTCTTTTTTATCTATAAAAAAATGACACCAATTGGGTTCTCCAATGGTATCATCTTTCTTATGATTTTAATCATTTTAACGGTGGTTTTCAGCTATTATCCACCAGATTTAAGTTTCTTTAGAGGTTAATTCCTCGACTAGTTCCTGTAGCTCGGCTTCTGAAAAATTGTAGCTGGTATTACAGAAGTTACAAGTAACAGAAGCCTTGTGATCCGTTTTTAAAATGTCTAACAATTCCTCTTTACCAAGGGATTTTAATCCTTTGGCAAAACGCTCTTTACTACAAGGGCAGGAAAAGCTTAGCTCTCTCTCCTCTAAAAGTGTAAAATTGCCATCTGTGATTTCCTCAATCATTTGGATGGCAGTATATCCTTCCGATACCATCTCAGAACAGCTTTTCAGGGTGGCAAGCTTTTGTTCGAGCTGGGTTAGAGTTTCTTCCTTACAGCCAGGCATCACCTGAATTAAAAAACCGCCAGCGGCTGCCACCTTAGAATCAGGGGTAAAGGAAACTCCTAGGCCTACTGCCGAAGGAATCTGTTCAGACTTGGCAAAGTAATAAGTAAAATCCTCGGCAATTTCACCACTTACCAGCTCGCAGGTAGAAGAGAATGGCTGCCGCATATGCAGGTCCTTAATGACCTCAATATAGCCATTTTTTCCTACGGCATCTCCAACATTGAGCTTGCCGTTGTTATAGGAAAGGTAGACACCAGGATTGTGAACAAATCCTCTGACCCTTCCATCCGTTGCCTCCATAGTGATTTGGCCAATTGGACCATCCCCACATATTTTGATTGTCAAATGCTCCTGAGCTTTATATGTACAGGACATGATGGCTGCCATCGTTAAGCCTCTGCCTAAAGCGGCACAGGAGGTTGGCCATAAATTATGGTGTTCTTGGGCAGTCTTGCAGATATTCGTGGTTATTGCTGCATAGATTCTAACTGTATCGTCAAAGCAATAAGCCTTTTGTAAATAATCTTTCATATTTGTATCACCTGGTTCTAATTTTATCATATTTCGCTATTCTTAGGCTATGATTACGTTTTCATTAGGCCATTTATTGACATAATATCCTTCATCTATTATAATTTTATCATCAATTCAGGACTTGTCCTTTATTGATATTTTTTTTATTATAGAAAATGTTCGTGCATTTTCTTTCTTTTTTTAGTATAATGAAACATAGGTGATAGATATGAAACTTATGAAAAAAAGTATGGACTTTTTCATTCAAACCAGAGATGTCGACCAGAATGATCGGATACGTGCTGCATCCTTAATCGATTTTTTTCAGGATATTGCCGGCTTACATGCTGAGGAATTAGGGGTAGGCTATGAAGTATTAAAGGAAAAAAATTATGCTTGGGTGATTTTGTATCAAAGGTTTGAAATTATAAAGATGCCACCTTATCTAGAATATGTTACCATCACGACCTGGCCAAAGCCGAAAAGCAGGCTGGAATTTGAAAGGGAATACCTAATGACCTCCAAGGACGGACAGCCTCTTGTTCAGGGAATCTCCAACTGGGTAGTCATTGACTTAGAAAGCAGAGGTCTAGTCCGGACAGACAAGATTAATTTTAATGGAGAATATGCAACTGAAACAAATTATTCAGAAAAATGTAAAAGAAAGCTGAATTTGGATAAAACTAAAATAAAGGACAGCTTTACCTATGTGGTTCAACTGGGAGATTTAGATCATAATGGCCACATGAATAATGCACGCTATATGAACGTCATCTATAATCATATGGATTTCTATCAAACCTCTAAATATATTTCAACTATAGAAATTGCATACATTAAAGAGGCTAGATTTCAGGATGAACTTACTATTGGTCATTATCCAATAGATGGCAAGGAAGCCTTTATCGGATTTGTCCATAATGAGGTTTGTTTTGAATGCTTAATAGGAGTGAAGGAAGAATGAAAAAATTTTTAGAATTTATCAAGGATACGCCAACCGCTTACCATGCAGCTTATAAATTTAAGGCGCTTTTAAAACAGAATCATTTTATAGAATTATCTGAAAATGAACCATGGACCTTAGTTCCAGGAGGAAAATACTTTATTGGAAGAAACATGTCCTCCTTAGCTGCCTTTGTGATACCCAAAGACAAACCAGTTTCTTTTAATATTACAGCTGCGCATTTAGATTCTCCAACCTTTAAGCTAAAGCCTAATTTCACTATAGAAAAGGGAAGATACCAAAAGCTGAATACAGAGGTGTATGGTGGTCCGATTTTTTCTACCTGGATGGATCGCCCCTTAGGAATTGCGGGTAGAGTAATTGTCAGGACAGAGGAGGGAATCCAGGCCTCATTAGTCAATTTAGATGAGCCTCTTGTTTTCATTCCAAATCTTCCTATTCATTATAATAGAAATGCTAATAAGGGTGTAGAACTGAATCCTCAGGTGGATATGCTACCTATCATAGCCGATATGGCGCATGGGAATAATACGCTTTACGAAAGGATAGCCCAGAGATTGAATGTCAACGCAGAAGATATTTTGAGTAGTGATCTTTATTTGACCAACCTGGACCGTGGCTGCTTAGCGGGAATCCATCAAGAATTTATTATGGCACCTCAAATTGATAATCTGGAGTGTGCCTATGGACTGATAGAAGCACTTTTGCAGTCCACACCTAAAGCTTCTGTCAATGTTTGTGTTCTTTTTGACAATGAGGAAATTGGTTCCTCAACCATTCAGGGAGCGGATGGAACCCTTTTAGCTGATTTGCTTAAAAGAATTGGCATAGCCATTCATTTCACCGAAGAGGAAGCTATGCGTATTTTAGCAAATTCTTTTATGGTATCTGCGGATAATGCCCAGGGCTTTCATCCAAATTATCCGGGAAAATACGACGAGACCAATCCATGTTATTTGAATGAAGGGGTTGTCATAAAGAATGCGGCCAGAGGCTCCTATTCTACGGATGCAATGTCAAGTGCTTATTTTCAAAGCATTTGTAAGAGAGCTAAGGTAAAGGTTCAGCTCAATACTAACCGCAGTGATATCTTAGGTGGCTCCACCTTGGGAGCAATTTCAATACGACATATTTCGATTCCGTCAGTGGATATCGGTCTTGCTCAGCTGGCTATGCACTCTTCCTATGAAACAGCAGGACGCTACGATTTAGCGGATTTAATCGCGGCTATTACTGAATTTTACAACAATACGTTAAATCATACAAAAGAAGAGAAAATTTTATTATAACGTACATCTTTCGACAAATTCCTTATTTCATAGGTTTTATAATCTAATTAACATATACAGGAGGATACTACAATGGAATATATTTCAATGGATGTTGCAATGAAATATTTAATGAACAATATGGGAATCTTCTATAAGGTTAAGGACAGTTTTTTAGATAGTTATAAAACCTTTGAAGAAGACTATAAGGAACTAATGGAGGAGCAGGATTTGAAAGGCCTTGAGCTTTATATCCATTCTATCAAGGGCATTTCTCTTAATTTAGGTGCTGAAAAGCTATTTGAAAGCTCTGTCCAGGCCCTTGGCTCCATAAGAAAAGAGCTATGGAATTTGGAGGATATCACCAATTTTCTCACAGCTCTACGTTGTTCCTACCAGGAGCTACAAAGCCTGTAAAACGAGAAGAATTCTTTCATCTTCAGGCTGTAAATCATCATTAAAATCACCACTTATTTGAATTAGCTTAAATCCCTCAAGATTTAGGCTTTTTATTTCGTGATAATATTCAAAGTAGGTTTCTTCTAATGTGGTTTCATATTCTGTTATTTGGATGGTATGCTTTAGCGTGACTTCATCTGTTTTTTTAGTACGCCAGTGAATTTTAAAGGTCTGATAATCCTCCTGAAGGTCATGACCATCATATTCCTCTAGCATAGCTTTAGAAAACATATCTAGGATAAAGTATCCCTTTGGAGCTAAATGCTTTTTTACACAGGAAAATAGCTCATCTAGGTCCTGCTTGGTCTTTAAAAAATTGACGGAGTCAAAGAAACAGGTAATCACATCATACTTTTTAGGAAGACAAAAATTCTTCATATCTGCTTCGTAAAATGGTATGAATAGATGATTGATTTTCGCTTTTTCTCTTGCAATCTCTATGGTCTGGCTGGATAAATCTAAGCCCTCTGCCTGATAGCCCTTTAGCTTCAGCATCGTGACTAGGGTTCCTGTTCCACACGCAAGATCCAATATATGAGAATCCTTTTTTAAATAAGGCTCAATAAATTCCAGCCATAAATCATATTCTAGGCTAGATACTACCTCATCATAGTAATAGGCAAATTTTTTATATTCGTTCATTTTTTTATTTTCATACTTTCTATAATTTTTTCATCTGGATCCATATAGATGGTTTTTTGTTTTGTATAGGTAACAAAACAGGACCGTTTTCCAGGAATCTTTTTGATGTTTTTAATCTGAGTGTAGTCCACTGCCACACTTGAAGAAGCTTTTAGAGGAGAATAGTATGCAGCTAGCATTGCTGCTGACCGAATTAAAGGTTCTGTTAGATCTTGAGTATGAACCACGACATGACTTCCACTGGAATCCTTCACATGAAACCAATATTCGCTTGGCTTGGCAAGCTTGTGGGTAATATATTCATTTTGAAGATTATTTTTTCCCACATGAATTAGGGTATCCTCTACAAGGTAGGTTAGAAAGTTAGGCTTTGCTTTCTTTTTTAAAGAAGAAGAGGCCTTTAAAAGATACCGGTTTTCCTCAAGCTCCTGTCGAATTTCTAATGCATCATGCAGGGTACAGGCTTTCAGCTGATTCAATAAAATTTCAAAATAGGCAATTTCATTTTGAGCATGCTCAATCTGCTCCTGCATATAGTGCTTTGCCGTCTTTGTCTTCTGATATTTTTTAAAAAATTTCTGACTGTTGGTAATCACATCATAGCGGCTATCTAAAGAAATGGAGATTAGCTCATTTGTATAATAATTAAAAATATCTACAAAAGACTCCTTTGCCTTGAGGTTTGGATAGCTTAGAAGAAGCTCTCCTTTCATCTTATATTCCTCTGCCTGGTCTGTCTCCTGGAGCTCCTTGGTCAGTTTTTCTATTTTTTTTTGATTCTTTACAATTTGTTTTTGAACAAAGCTCGCCAAATCATTAGTCTTTTGCTTGATTTTAGCCTGCTGATCCATTTCAAAATAAAAGGAATCTAATAAGGCTGAAATAGAAGCATAGGAATGCTCTACAGGCTCTTCTAAGGGAATATAGGAATAGTCCAACTTTTGATTGGCTGTTCTAAAGATGGAAGGAATACTTTCCTGATGAAGGGTATTATAAAAATTTTGGATATAGTTTTCTTGTTGAAAGACATAGCTTGCCAAACTCATAGAAACACCTTCTAAAGTCTTACAAAGCTCCTTAGGAGAAGATATATTCAGTTTCTGTAGTTCGATAAGGGAAAGTGAAAAAGGGTTTAATTTTTCTTGTTTTGGAAATTCATAGGTAGCATTAATTAGCAGTGTACGATGAAATTCCGAAATGCCACCCTTTTTCAATAATTCAAGGATTTTAAAGCTTTCATCTATCAGAATTAGATTAGAATACCTTCCCATAATTTCACAGATCAGATACTTTGTGGTGAAGTCCCTCATTTCATTATAGCCAGTCAGCTTGAAATAGAGGATTCGGTCATTTCCGTACTGCAGGATATCAGAGATAAAAAATCCCTCTAAATGTTTTCTTAAAAACATCGTAAAGCTTTTGGGGTTCTGAGGAGCCTCATAGGCCTTACTGGTCAGATGAATTCTTGCAAAGTCACTAGAAAGACTGAGCATCAGGCTATAATTTTGGTGATTTGCGCGAATAATAAAAACGAAATCAGTATCTCCGGATTCAATGATTTTTGTTATCCTGCCGCTTTTCAAACAATAAAATTCAGGTAAAAGTTTATGTAATAAAACACCATCAAAGCTCATAATTGCATCACCTTTTTAAGTATACCATAAATTCACGATAGTTTAAATCTTGAAAATGTGATAAAATAGGAATATGAGGTGATGATTATGGCTTTTTGGAGTAAGAAACGGTTGGATGATAAGCTAATTCAATATTTTAATGATAAGGAAATCTCCTATGAAATAGAAACGGAAGAGGCTCAAAGATTTAAGTTTGAGCTATGCTTTCAGGAGGGAGGATTCATTCTCTATCCCTATATTACAGTGGATGAAGAGCTGATCAGCTTTAATGTCAATGTCAGTCAGTCAGGACTAAAGGGATTTAATTATGAAAAGCTGAATGGCTTTAATGCACAATCCAAGTTTTTTAAGGCATATTTGACAGACACTGGTATCATCTGTTTAGAATACAGATTTTTAAATACAGAGGGAATATCCCAGATTTTGGATTCTCTAGTAGATAGTCTATTTGCCTTAACAAAGGAGATTGACCAATTATAATCCAGTTTATAAAAACGCTTTTCTAAGCTTAGTTCTTGTATAGTTTTTGGATTAGTGATAAAATAAGAAAAAGGGAAGGTAGTATACATATGAAGTTAAATGACCGTGGTCTTCTTGTTGTTATATCTGGTCCATCTGGTGTGGGAAAAGGTACTGTTAGAAAAGCGTTATTTAGTATGCCTAAGCATAATTTAGTGTACAGTGTTTCTATGACAACTAGAGACAAACGTCCAGGAGAAGTGGACGGCAGAGATTATTATTTCGTATCTAAGGAAGAATTTCTCAAAAGAAAAGCAGAGGGCAAATTTTTAGAAACTGCTGAATTTGTTGGAAACTTTTATGGTACACCTTTGGATAAGGTGAATGAACAGTTGGATCTGGGCAATGAGGTTGTCTTAGAAATTGAAGTGGATGGCGCGCAGCAGGTTAAGAAAAAGGTTCCAGATTGTGTGATGATTTTCATTGTTCCACCTGGAAAACAGGCACTTTATGACCGCTTGAGAAGACGTGGTACAGAGTCAGAAGAGGTCATCGCTGAACGAATCACCAAGGCGAACCGAGAGTTTAAGCTAGCCCATCTTTATGACTATATTGTGGTTAATGATGATGTGAATAATGCAGCAGACCGTATTATGGCCATCATCCGTGCCGAGCATGCCAAAACGGAGAGGTCCATTCATAAATATATGACCTTGATTGAGGAAAAATAATTTTATAGTTTCATTTCATCTGATTTATGATATAATGAATTTAAGTAGCAGAAAGGAAGAGGAATATGTCAAATAAAAAGAATTATGATGGTATGCGATATCCTTCAGTAGACGCATTATTGGATAAAATAGATTCTAAATATAAGCTTGCCTATGCAGCGGCAAAGCGTGCTAAAATCATTGAGGAGGAAGATTATACCTCCTATGAGGATGGCTTATGTGTAAAGCCTGTAGGACAGGCATTAGAGGAAATTTTAGTTGGAAAGACTAAGATGACATTTAAGTAAAACGTGTGGTTAATAGTTTACTTCTAACTATTAGCCCCTTTTTTTCTAAAAAGGGAGGGAAGACGATGAATTTTGAACAATATGTGTTTTGTTTTTTTATCTATGCTTTTTTAGGGTATATCTGCGAAGTGATTTATTGTTCCATTGGTCAAAAAAAGCTGGTGAATCGAGGCTATCTATATATGCCCATTTGTCCGATTTATGGCTATGGGGCAGTTCTGATTCTATTAGCCATGACGCCCATTGCCCATATGTGGTATCTGGTCTTGATTTTAGGTATCGTGCTGACTTCAGGGCTGGAATATTTGACAAGCTATGTTATGGAGCTTTTATTTCATATGCGCTGGTGGGATTATTCGAAACGAAAGTTTAATATCAATGGAAGAATCTGTCTAAGAAACTCTCTAATGTTTGGAGCCCTAGTTATGGTGGTGATCTATGGGATTCAGCCTAATCTAGTAAGGCTGCTTGACCTGATGTCAGTGCCTGTGCTTTGGACGATTGATGGAATTTTACTTGCCGCTATGGGAATTGATACTGTCTTTTCTACGATTAAAAATATCAATATTGCCAAGGTTGTTGCCAAAATTAGTGACCTGACAGAAGAGGCCTATGAAAAGATTACCGAGCTCAAGGAAACTGCAGGGGAAAAGCTGGGGGAAGCCAAAGAAAAGCTTGGAAATACAGCAATTGCATTAAAGCTTAAGGAGCTTATCGCCAAATATCCAAATCTTTCCTTACGTAATGTTGGAAAAGGGAAAAAGCGTTTGAGTGTGAGTGAATTTATTGCAAAACACTTGAAGAATAAGGATGATGACCATGACATCCATGATTGAGGAAAAGCTTAAGCTTCTGCCTGACCGTCCTGGCTGTTATCAGATGCGGGATTATAAAAATGAAATCATTTATGTGGGTAAGGCGAAAAATTTAAAAAATCGGGTACGTAGCTATTTCCATGGAGCTCACAATGCGAAAACAACACGCCTAGTGAGTGAGATTGTAGACTTCACCTATGTAATTACAGCTAGTGAGCTAGAGGCCTTTGTATTAGAAATCAATATGATAAAGGAATATGATCCTAAGTATAATATCATGCTGAAGGATGATAAAACCTATCCTTATATTGCAATCACCAATGAGGAGCATCCAAGACTCATTGTAACTAGAAGTCAGCGAAAAAGAAACCTGGGTCGCTATTTTGGACCTTATCCCAATGTTCGGGCGGCAAGGACTACCATTGATGTTTTAAATCAGATTTATCCGTTTCGAAAGTGCTATACAATACCCAAGAAGGAATGTCTGTATTATCATATGAAGCAATGCCTAGGCCCTTGTATTCATAAGGAAAAGCTGGATTATACTAGCTACAAAAATAAGGTTGCAAGCTTTTTAAATGGTGATGCCAAGGAGGTTTTAGAGGATATTACAGCAAGGATGCTGGAGGCTTCTGAAAAGCTTGAGTTTGAAAAGGCCAGAGAATATCGTGATTTGAAGCTCGCGATTGAGGATACGGTTGCCAAACAAAAAATCTCCATTAATGATTTGACAAGCAGAGATTATATTGGAATTTACGCAGATGAGGATGAAATATCCATCGACATCATCATCACAAGAAGAGGAAATATCGTTCAGAACCATCAGACCATCATCAACAAATACGATAGCGTAGAGGATGAAACCATCAACTATTTGATTCAGTTTTATCAGATGAATTCCAAGCCTAAGGAAATCTGCTTTAAGGCCTTTGATGCTGAGCTATTAAAGGGGATTCTAGATATTGATATCTACGAGGCCAAGCTAGGAAAAAAGAAAGAAATATTAGATATGGCAACCTATAATGCCAAATTTAATTTAGAAAATAAGAGAAACATATATAAAAATCAGGTGCTAAAAAAATATGAAACAGTGGAGGAGCTTGGTAGGCTTTTAAACATTCCTGCCCCTAGAAGGATTGAGGCTTTTGATAATTCTAACCTGTATGGAGAATACCCAGTATCCGCTATGGTCTGTTATATCGATGGAAAGCCTGCTCCTAAGGAATTCAGGAAATATCATATTAAAACTGTGGAAGGTGCCAACGATTATGAATCTATGAAGGAGGTTATCTATCGTAGATATTTCCGTCTTTTAATGGAAAATGCCCCGATGCCAGATTTAATTGTAATGGATGGTGGAGAGATTCAGGTTCATGCAGCTGAGGATATTTTAAAATCTTTAAATTTAGATATACAGGTAATGGGAATTCAGAAGAATGACAAGCATAAGGCTTCTAAAATTTTCTTTAAAGAAGAATTATATGAGGTAGATAAAAATTCACCTATTTTTCTTTTGCTGGCCGATATCTCGCAGCGGGTTCATGATTTTGCCATCAGCTTCTTTAGAAGCAACAAAGCCAAGGGGCTTTTTTCCTCCATTCTAGACCCTATTCCTGGAATGGGACCGAAAAGAAAGGAAGAGCTGTTGAAGCATTTTATTTCTATCGATAAGGTCAAAGAGGCGACAATCGAGGAATTAAACAAGGCTGGAATGCCTCAGAATTTAGCGACTGCTATCTATAAATATTTTCACCCAGAAGCGTAATAGATATCTATTACGTTTTTATTTGCGTATCAAATAAAATTAGAGTATAATAAAATAAAATACTTAGATGAGGTAATACTATGAAAAAAATGAGTTTATGCTTTCTTTTGGTTATCCTTTTTCTTGTAGGATGCAGTAATACACCAAAGGACGAAGAACAGGATGAAACTCCTGAACAGCCTGTCCTTCCAGAGAAAGGAATCTATTCGCTGGGAGCCTATGGAGACTATGTCAAATATATCGACGAAACCAAGGACACAGCTACCTTAGAGGGAGATTATCAAAAGCTTACTGAGAAGGTCAAAGGAGAAAAAAATGGGGTTTTTCAAACCAATTATTCTGCTGGTCTTTTAGATTTTTTCTCTATCGATCAAAAAATAAAGCTGGTTATTGATATAGAAGAAGCAGAATTAAAGAAGTTGAACGAGGATTATAAAACAGGAAATAAGGAATCCTATCGAATCTGTAATCTAGATATCTTGATGGGAGAGCTCCTATTTCATTATGAGCAGGTAGGCATTCGTCAAAAAGGGAATACATCCCGGGGAGCTATCCTAGATGATCATGGCAAAATTAACTTAAGGCATTATAAGCTCAGCTTCACAGCTACGTTTGATGATGAATTTACGAAAACTCCAATGGAATGGAAGGATGAGGCAGCCTTAGAATACAGGGATAACCGGAATTTCTTTGGTATTGAAAAGCTGAATATTCGTTGGAATCGGAATCAGGAACAGACCTATTTAAGAGAGTATTATGCGTTTGAGGTATATCGAAATAATGGGGTTCTCGCTCCTCATTCCAACCCTATGCAGGTAGAAATGAAAACGGGTGGTACAACACAGAATTTAGGAGTTTACCTGGCAGTAGAGGATATTGATAAATCCTTTATCAAGAGAAACTTAGTCAAGGTTTCTGCAGGTGGAGATTTATATAAAATGGGCTGGACCAGTGTTGGTGCATGTTTAGATAGCTTAGATTCCTCTTTATTTGGGGTGGAGAAGCAAATCATAGAAGGAGAAGCCTTTAAGCAGGTTACTTATCCTTATGATTTAAAAACAAATAAGAAGACCTCCCAGCATCTGCAAATCAAGAGCTTTATCGAAAAAATATTAAATACGGAAACCAGTCAGTTTGATTCTGTTTTAACAGATGCTATGATTTATGAGTATACCATTCGGTATTTGGCAGTTTCTTATCTACTGGGTGACCCAGATGATTTAAGAGGAAATTCTAACAATACCTATCTTTACTTCCTAGAGGATACCCAGCAGGCCATTTTTATTCCTACTGACCATGACCGGGCATTAGGCTCAACAGGAGGCAGTGGAAATCCTACGAACCATCATGGGGCCTTAAATCAGCCCTTTGACGATACGACAGGATATGCTCAGAATACAACACCTTTCTATACAAAGGCCCTATTTGAGGGTGGTAATCAAAAGATTAAACAATCTTATTTAGAAGAAATCCAGAAAATTGTGGACGGAGGATGGTTGGAAACCTCTACCTTTGCCTCATATTTTGAAAAAGCGAAAAAGAACTATGCAGCTTCCACCACTTTAGGCAGTAAGGTCAATGGAAAAAATGTAACCTTTTCCATGGCAGAGGAAACAGATCCTGCAGCCCCAGGAAATTTGTCCATTGATGTTTACTTATCTCTCAAAAAAAGAACCTTTACCAATTTTAATTGGAATCCAGGAGAAGAGGAAGAGGTCAGCTATTCCAGCTTTTATTTGAGAGGTCAAATGAATGACTGGAATGGGATATCCAAGGAATATTGTCTAAAGATACTAAATGGTGTTCCGTCTTTAGAGATATATCTTGAGGCCAATCAGCCTTTTAAAATAGCGGATAGCAGCTGGAATAAGGAATTTAACTATGATTCCGTAGTAGATACAGCTTTAGTCTCTTCCATTGGCGATGAAAAGAATATTGGTGTAAAGGAATCCGGATTATATCGGATTGAAATCATTGATGCAAATACAGACCATGCCAAGCTTTCTATCCGAAAAAAGTGAGAGTTATGAGAACAATAAAAATTCATGGAATCTACAAGCATTTTAAAGGGAAATACTATTTAGTAGAGGACATTGCCTTTGATTCTGAAACGAAGGAGCAGGTAGTAGTTTACCGAAGACTCTACGATGATATGAGTTTATGGGTAAGACCATTAGCCATGTTCTTAAGTGAGGTTGATCATCAGAAATACCCTGAGGTATCTCAAAAATATCGCTTTGAGCTGGTGGAAGAAAACGAGGTATCTTAAAATCTTTATTTCTTTGAAAAAACTTTATACTATTTTTTAAAAATGTCCGAATCATTTCTTATGTTGTTAACCATTTTAAGATTTTTTGCATAAAATAAAATGGAAATAATGGAGGTTCATATGAACGGGCATTTTTTAACTCCTAGGGAGCTAGAAATATTTAAATTGTTAATAAAAAATGAAACAACGAAAACAATTGCCTCTAAATTGCATATCAGTGATAAAACAGTAAGAAATCATATTTCCAATGTGATAGGAAAACTGGGAGTAACAAGCAGAACACAGGCAATTATCATGTTAGCGAAAAGTGGAATGATTGAGATATAGTCATTTCACTTTTTATTTTATAAATTTTTTGTTTCTGGGAATACTAAAGACGATAAGGAGAAGGGTAAACATGATAGAATCTGATACAATCCGGTTACTAAGAGAATGTGATTTAGGGATAAAAATGGGCGTTTCAGCAATTGCTGAGGTGATAGACTATGTGAAGGATGAAAATTTTAAATTCTTTTTAGCTCAGAATAAGGGTGAGCATGAGGCATTGAAAAAGGAAATCGAACAGCTCTTACATCAGTATGAGGATGAGGGAAAGAATCCAAATCCAGTGGTCAAGGGAATGTCCTGGATGAAAACAAATATGAAGCTTATGATGAAGGAATCAGATCAGACCATTGCTGATTTGATAACTGATGGCTGTAATATGGGGATTAAGTCCTTACACCGCTATCTAAATCAATATAAGGCTGCCGATGAACAGACAAAGGATATCACGAAGCGTCTGATAGCTTTAGAAGAAGCATTAGAAAAAGAAATTCGCAAATATTTGTAAAGAGGAGTAAAGTATCAGTTTTTGCCTGATACTTTTTCTTTTAGGAAAGGAGAAACTATGGTAAAATGAATACTGAGGAAAAAATTGTAGCTATTACGGGATGTACTGGAGGTATTGGAAAGGAACTATGCTTAAAATTTGCCAAGGACCAATGGAGTCTAGTTCTTATAGGAAGAAATATAGAGAAGCTAAATGAATTGTCTAATAAATTAAAAGAAGAATTTGGAAGGACAAGCTGGGTCATCTGTCAAGATTTACGAGAACCTGATGCTTCTAAAAGAATTTATGCTGAGGTAAAGAGATTAGATTTAAAGGTGGACGTTCTAATTCAGGCCGCTGGCTTTGGAGTCTATGGTGATTTTTTAGAAAGGGATGCTTTTTTACATCGTGAGCTGATTTACGTAAATCTTCAAGAGCTTGTAGAGCTTTGTCATATATTCGGCAAGGATATGAAAGAGAGCAGGAGTGGTTATATTATCAATTTTTCTTCGATATCTGCATTTTTTCCAGGCCCTTATCTTTCTACCTATTATGCCTCTAAAGCTTTTATTTTATCTTTTTCTTTAGCCCTTCAAAGAGAACTAAAGCCCTTTGATGTTTCAGTATTAGCTGTATGTCCTGGCGTGATTGATACACAATTTTATGAAAAGGCTAAGGCAGATATCTCCTATAGCTACTTATTAGAAAGGATGAGGCCTGCTTCTCCAAGGTGGGCTGCAAGACAAATTTATAAGCAAATTCAAAGGAACAAAACGGGGTATAAAATTCTAGGACTGAAAAATAAATTTTTGATTTTTTTTAGTAGGATAATTCCCTTGAAAGGACTATCTAAAATTATCGCTTTTGTTCAGGCTAAAAAACAAAAGACAAAATTGTTTTTTAAATCACAAGATTAAGACAGATATCTTTGTTATAGTATAGATGGATGGAGGGTGAATGCGGTGGAATGGACGACATGTATTAAATGTACCATAGAATATATGGAAGAAAATTTATTAGAAGTCATAGGGCCAAATGATATTGCGGACCATATCGGTATTTCAACGATGTATCTTCAAAGGGGATTTCAGATTCTGACAGGATATACGTTAGGAGAATATTTACGATATAGGAGACTATATGAGGCAGGCATGGAGCTTAAAAGAGGAGAAAAGGTGATTGATATGGCCTTCAAATATGGCTATGATACACCAGAAAGCTTTACCAAAGCTTTTCAAAGATTCCATTCTTTAACTCCTTTAGAGGCTAAAAAAAATACTGGGGCTTTGAAGCCCTTTCATCCAATACACATAAGAATTGAAATTAAAGGAGGAAGTCATATGGATTATGTGGTAGAAAAAATGGAAGAATTTCAGGTGATTGGTTTAGTCAAGGACATGGATTTTGAAACGTCCTATCAGGATATTCCTAAGTTCTGGGATGAGGTGTATACCACCTTTCATAGCAGATTATATCAGGGTGCTGCCCCAACGAGTAAGCTAGAAGAGGCTATCTTAAAGCATAAAATAGGTGAGTTTGGCATTTGTATTGGGGATGAGAGTAATGCTAAAACATTCCGTTATATGATTGGAGGAAAATATCAAGGAGGAGAAGTGCCCGAAGGTCTTGAGGTGGTTGGCTTTCCTGCCCAGGAATGGGTTAGATTTAAGTGTATCGGTCCATTGCCTGAGAGCTTACAACAGGTAAATACCCAAATTTTTAGAGAGTGGTTACCTGGAAATAAAGAATTTGAAATCTCTGGGACCTGGAATGTGGAATGGTATAGCAGTGAAAAAAATATGCAGGATCCTTCCTATCATTCCGAAATTTGGATTCCAGTCAAAAGAAAATAGTATTCCATAAATTTTAAGTGTAGGTTGGATCTTCCATCTACATTTTTTATTATAAATACAAAAAAATATAATTTTGTCTATTGAAGCTTGGATTTGTTCCAGGCTTTTTTTGTTTAAAATAATAAAAATATAACGAAGGTTGTAAAATGATACATATTTTACGGCTTTTAATATAAAGAAGGAGCCTAGTCTAGTCCTATTTATCCACTTGGCGTTTGTTTAAAAGTTTTTTACTATTTATTTTTAAGAATTGGGAGAGATATTATTATGTATGAAATTGTGGATTTAATTTTAGAATACAAGACAACCCCTAACAATCAGCTTTTACAGAAAATTTTAGATATTTTGAATCCATATATAAGGGCAAAGGCGAATAAAGTCCATCCCTTTTATAGAGAGGATATTCTTCAGGAATTGAGATTAGGTACAGTTTTGGTGATTCAACGTTTAAACCTTTTGGCGATTTCTTTAGATAAGGAGCTTTTTCAAACTAAAAATTATATTTATTTATCTGAAAGAAATTTTTCTTTAGATGCCATTCAAAGGATTTTTCCTAATCCTTATTTTTTAAGCTTTTTTAAGGAAACTGGAGTAGAAATTTTAAAGGATGCGTTCATTACTAAAAACCTATATCCTATTCAACAATTATATAAGAAATTTACGATTCGAAATCAGTTTTATCATATCCTAGAAAAAAAATATAATTCTATTCTCTATTCCTTTTACAGAAAGTACTCTTCTTGTATTTCATTAGAAACGGTCTCTTTAAATATGAAAAATCCCAGAGGCATAGAACGAATAGAGGAATTACCATCTGCTTATACTGATTTGTCTATAAATCTAGAAAAGTATGGCATTCAAAAGGAAGATGCGAGCTTTCTTATGTTATTTATGGATGGCTCAGTAATTTTATCTCAGGAAAAGGTTTCTAAGCTTTTAGGTACATCACAACAAAATATTTCTAAAAAAATTGTTGCATTACGAAAAAAATATCAGGGAAAGTTGTTAAAATGATAAATTTTAGTAGTTTTTATAGTTGAAGGTAAACATACCTTGGAAAGGAAGGATATTATGCAATCCATAGATGAAATTAATTATTTTACTGAAGGAGGTGAGAAAGCGAAAGAAAAGGTAAAGGCTTTTTTTGAAAAGATTCGTTTAGAAAAAGAACCAATTCTTTTAACAACTATGGTTTTGAGTGATGGAATCGGAGATTTAGGGATGCTGTCATTTCTTTATTACAAGCTTATGTCTTTAAAATTCTGTGTGTATCCCATTATTTTTACTGATCTTCCTAGTAATAAGCCTATTATTTTACAACAGATTCCAAAAGCCCAGGTCATAGCGATAGACTCAAATATTACCGCAGATTCAGTGGCAAGAATATTATCCCGTTATATGATAGGCATTTTTGAAAAATGCTTTTTCATAGTTTATCCATTTACTTTTCAGTTTTCTTTAGATTCCCTAATATCTTTGTTAAAAATTTCTCCAGAACATATATTAGGGATTAAAGAGATGGGGTTAGCTTTTGATATGAAAACAGGGTATCTTGAGAATGGAATAGGCTTTGGAATTCCTCAGTGGGAGTCTGTATCAATACCTGAGGTAGAATCATATCTTAAGTGGGAGCCTATATCATTACCTGAAGGTGAATTCTATCCTCAGTGGTTCATCTCAAGTAAAAGCTATTTGGCATCTGTGGGAGCAAGAAGAGATACAAAAGAAGACTTCTTTAATCGATTTCAAAATTTTATTTTGATGGCTCAACAGCTTAAAATCACCAAACTTATGTTTATTGTTTCCAAAGAAGTATTATCCAATGTTGGATATTTAAAAGCTACTATAGTAAAAGTAAAGGATAATTATATAGTGGTAAAGGTTCAAGAAATAACGATTGTACTTTCTCTCCCATTGCCAAAGCCTTTATTACGAGCGTATTTAGATTATACGGAACAAGTAATATTTAGTGGTGGTGAAGCTCTTTTCGTTGAATCTTTAGGAGTGAATGGGAAAGCAGCTTCAATCCTATGCCCAAGGTATTCCTTTCAATGTATGGAACTGGCAAATTTACTAATCAATAGAGAAAAAGCAGAAGTTTTATCTGTAAAAGATTTAAAAAATTATCAATACTTTCTAGATGAAGAAAATAATTTATTATTTTTAGATAAAAAAATTTTGAGAAAGGTATATGATGGTTTTAACCTATATAAAAATCAAAATCCAAAGCTTTTATCTAATGCTTCTCTTCAGGCGATAGGCTTTTGTCTGTTTTCCTCTTACTTTCAAACTTTTCCTATTGAATTTTATAAAGATTATTCATCTGCATATCAGCAGGGACTAAAGATATTTTTGGAAATAAAAGAGAAGCTTAGAGCCGAAAACTGGTTTTCTTTAGCTGAAAAGAAGGTAGAGGAAAAGTGAAAGAAAAATCGGTAGAAATGCAGGATAATATTGCAGACAGTGAATTTATCCCAATAGAGGACTTGGTCTATGCTCCTCTATACGCCTTGGCAAAGTCAAACCAACAGTTGAGGGCCCATATCGTAGAGGCCATTCGAAGTATGGGAAAAACAGAACAAAACGGGAAAGAGGAGATCGTACATCTAGAACATATGAACATTGCCTATGATCAGATTCGCCAGGAGGCAGATGGATATAGTGTTGATAATCTTCAGGTACAGGTTCCTTTACTATCCATTATTCCTATGAATCAATTAAATGTGGATAAGGCAGAAATTTCTTTTTCCACAGAGGTTAAAGCTGGGAGTATTGAAAATGAAAAACCAAGAATCACAGCCAGAATCTGTTCTCCCTCTCAAAGAGATAGTGACTTTTTACCCAAGGTATCCTATAAGCTGCAGGTGAGCTCCTTACCAGCAACCGAAGGAATTCTTCGTTTAGTGGATTCTCTAAGCTCTAGTCAAGTAGCTAAAAAGCTTGACACTCGCCCTGTAGCGGTTACAGGAGATTTTGGCTCAGAAGAACAGAAGAGAGTTATGGCTGAAACCAAAAATTTAAAGGCGAAAATAGGCCGTCTTAAAAAGTTATATCAAAAAATTAATGAAATGATTTCTGAACAGGAGCGCTTAAGACAGGTTAGTAATGAACACTTTTTGGAGGATACCTATGACTTTGATATTGATAAATATCATATGGCTCAGTCAAATATTATCAATCGAATTATGGAGTATCAGGAAAAGGTGATGAATCTTGAAATCAAGTTTGGCTTAGAACATGATTATGAATGATTTAGAACCCATTCTAAGAGAAGCCTTAGAGGAGACCATATTTGAGGTGAATCTCAGATTAATGGAAGATTTTATTAGTGGAGACTTTATAGAACCTGTTATGTATATTGAAGCCTATCAGGAATTAAAAATTGAAATCCCAAAGAAAAAATTTTCTTTGAGAAATCTAATCAAAAAAATATTAAGAAAATAGAAAGAAGGAATTTATATGGCAATTGCAGAACAATTTGCAGGATTAAAAATGGATGAGCTGATTGGAGGTCCATTGTCTGCCGCGGCAGATGCAAGTAGCTTACTTGCAAACTCCACAGCAGATTTTATCAATCGTATTGGATTTGACAGAGATGGAAAGGTCAGAACCGTGGCTTTTTCTTATCAACAGAGAAGTATCAATGAGGACGGGACAAGCAATTTAGAGGATATGAAGGTGGATGTGCCAATGCTGGCGATTGTTCCTATTCCTAATCTTCAGATTGACGAGGTCAATGTACTTTTTGATATGGAGGTTAAGCAAAGTGAAAAATCAGAAAATTCTATGGATATGGGAGCCAGTGTCACAGGCAGTTTAAATTTAGGAATTGTCAAGGTGAGTGTTACAGGTAGTGTAAGTGCCCATAGCTCTAATACCCGAAGCTCAGATAATTCAGCCAAATATCACGTGGATGTACGGGCGACCAATCATGGCATTCCAGAAGGTCTAGCCAGAGTTTTAGATATGATGGCAGTAAATCTATCTCCGGCACTGGTCGGCTCAACCCTAAAGGATGGAAATGGTCAGAATTTATCTGAGGCTGCTAAAAAAAGGGCAGAATCCTTGAAGGCACTTCGTCAGGAAATCAGTCAGCTAGAGACCAGTGTATCTGCATGCAAGGAGTCCTTGGATTCCAATCTAAAACAAATGAAACGTATTGGCTCATCCCAGTTGAATGTGTATCAGGGAGAAATTCACTCTCTTACCAATCAGTTAGGAAAAGAGGATGAGAAGGGTGTTGAATATAGTCGGGCTATGGATGAGGTGAATCAAAGCTGGAATACCTTCCAAAATCAGGCAGGAGAATTTATTCGTATGCTTTCTGATAGTAATCAGGAGGAGGAAAAGGTTGCAGAGCTTTTATCCTTAAAGGCCATCAATAAGGAGGGACAGGCCGTAGCTTATGGCGAAACAGAGTCCTATTACAAGAGCTTGGCGCTTGCCCAAAAGAATGCTGTCGCTTCCCAGAAAAAGCTTTCCACCTATGAAACAAAGCTATTTGAGAAAAAAGCAGAATATAGTGATTTATTAGCTAGTGGGAAATAAATATGCAGGAAGCTAAGGATAGTACCTTTTTAAATATTCATTATGTAAAGCTTGTTTCTTTAGGAAGTGTAAACCCAAATCATCCTTTGTCAGAGGAGGAACAACAAAAACAGGTAAACCTTTTGAATCAATGCTTAAATGAATATCCAAAGGGCATCATTATAGGGAAGGACACAACCATTGGTAGGTATCAAATTGGCCAGCACCAGCTACATATGGAGAAAACCACCTATCACATAGGCTTTGAAAGAAAACCCTCATGGGAAAAATAGAAAGGATTACATATGAAAGTAAAAGTAGAACAAAAGGAAAACACATTATATATGGAGGTGATAGGTCGTTTAGATACGACCACCGCTCCTGAATTAGAGGCATCCTTAGGTCAATATGAGGAGAACAATATTGTTTTAGATTTTGAAAATCTAGAGTATATTTCCTCTGCTGGCTTGCGTGTTTTGTTAAGCACCCTGAAGAAGATAAAAAAAGCACAGGGCTCTATGAAGATATTGAATCCAAATGAAAGTGTGCTAGAGGTATTTGAAATTACAGGTTTTAAAAAGATATTTAATCTGTAGGGTCAGACATTAAGATATGAAATTAAATCTATTTAATTTTTTCAAGGAAGGCAAGGACTTAGCCAACATCAATAAAATAAATTTACTGACCATTTTAAAGGATAATGAAAATCAAGCTCTTGGAATAAAATACAATTTTAAAGAAATCAAGGACATAAAGGATTATCAGAATAAGGTCCCCTTGAGCCAGTATGAGGATTATAGAAATGGAAATCCATCGGTTTATCCAGTGGTATGTACTTTGCTTACCTCTGGAACCTCTGGCAGGTCTAAAAAAATTTTTCTGACCGCTGAAGCTTTAAGAAGATATGATTCTTTGATTGTAGATATGCCTATGTATCTTTTAAATTGTCCTGCAGGGCCTTCTCTGCATACAGGTGTTTTTTATAAAGATGAAACAGAAACCATCCTTTCAAGTGCCTATTATTGTCATCTATGTGATACTCATAGACTGGATATTAAAGACTATGTGGATGGCAGACTCATGTTTTTTAAGGAGCCTTATTGCAGCTCTTATGTGAAATTGAGATATTCCTTAGCCTGTGAAAAATTAATTTCTATTCAGTCTATTTATTTGTATGAAATTGGGGCTTTGTTAGGATATTTAGAAAAGCACTGGAGACTGCTGATTAAGGATATGGAGGACCAGCAATGCTCCATTGATTTACCACAAGGTATAAAGGAGGAGGTTGCCAGAATTTCAATTTCTAAAGCTCGTATAAAATTTTTGAAGATTCAGTTTGAAAGATCTCAGGGAATTCCTTCGTTAAACATAATATGGCCACACCTTGCCTATATTTCAGGAATTGGGCATGCTCAGGATTCCTGTGTTTTACAGCTTAAGGAATATAGTAAGGAGATACCTATTTATTATTTTGCCTATGCATCCTCAGAATGTATGTGTGGTATTGCCACACAGCTGGAGGATGATACATATCAATTATTGCCTCAAAATGCCTTTTATGAATTTATAGATGAGCAGGAGAATTCTTATCTTCCCCATGAGGTTATAAAAGGTCATACCTATGAGCTAGTGATTACAACCTTCAATGGTCTATATCGCTATAAAACAGGAGATCAACTATATATTGTAGAGAATCAAGAGGGTAATCCAAGATTCAGGGTGTTAGGTAGAAAAAATATGCTGCTGAATATTACAGGAGAACGGGTAGATGAATGGACCATTCGTCAGGCGTTATTCCAAACACTTCAGCAGCTGAAAAAGAAGAATTCCTATTTTATGATTGCAGAGGACAGGCGAAGCTTCCCCTTTCGATATTTGGCTGTGACAGATCTTCCTTCGGATACCCTGGCTCTGGCAGCCACGGTATTTGATCAGAAGCTGCAGAGCTTAAATCCTAACTATAAAAAGATTCGAGAAAGGAATTTAATTGCGAAGCCTCATTTCCTTTATCAAAGAAATACTTATGCAAGAAAGGAGAAGCTCCAAATGAAGCCAAGTCTCATCCTAAAGGAAGAGGAGCTGCTTTCATTCTTAGCCTTGGAGGAAGCTTATGCGTAAATTGGAATCTAAACTGGCTGTTCAGTTTGTCATAGGAATGATTGTATTAGGGCTTCTACTTGGAGTTTCTGGGGCACTGATTGGTTACGTTCAGTTTAAAAAAACAATAGAACGGCAGTACAATGACACAGCTTATGATATAGCTGAGGTGGCCGTTTCATATCTATCTGAGGACCAAATAGAGGCGTATTATACCATTGCTAAAAAGGCCTCCCATTTTAATGAAGAAATCGATGTTTTTGAAGAAACCTCAGAGACAGAATATTATGCCTTACAACAGAGCTTTCAGGAGCTAAGAGAGAGGATGAGGGCTAGGGATATCTATTTGGTTTACGTCAATCAGGAGATTCTCTTATCCTATACAGGAGATAAAACGAATTGGTTTCCTATCACCTATATATTGGATTGTTTTGAGGAAATAGAGATTCCATTTCGTCTTGGCTCCCGGGGTACCATTAATCCAAAGTTTATTCAGGAGGCTTATGAGATTGTGACTACCGGAGAAAGGTCCAGTAACTATTTTATTTCAGAGAGCTTTCACGGCTATAACACCTCTGCCCTTCTTCCGGTATCTGTTGGGGACGAATATCTGATATTAGGTGTGGAAATCCCGATGCAGTATATCACCCAGTCTTTACAGAACTATGTACAATCTGTGGCCAGTATTTCTTTAGGCATCACCTTATTGATTATATTCCTTTATTTGTTATACTTTTATTATAAGGCGTTTCGTCCCTTGGAAAAAATTACAAGAGAAGTAAAAAGCTTTGTTAAGCATGTCAATCATCCTTCTAAAAAATTGCTTGAAATTAAGGTGAAAAATGAGATAGGAGAACTGGCAAAAAGTATTTGGCAGATGGAGGAGGATTTACTTCAGTATATTGAGAAGCTGACCTGTATCACAAAAAATCAGGAAAGACTTGCCTCCGAGCTAGCTATTGCCTCCCAAATTCAAATGGCGATGCTGCCGGATATGGATTCTGTTTCCAATTTTAAGGAATTTGACCTCTCTGTTTTTATGCTTCCTGCGAAGGAGGTTGGTGGCGATTTTCATGATTTTTTCCGAATGGATGAGGAGCGCCTAGCGATTGTAGTTGCGGATGTGTCAGGAAAAGGAATCCCTGCCTCCTTATTTATGGTGATTGGCAAAACCCTACTCAGAGAAGCTATCCTTCAAGAGGAAACACTGGCTGCAGCCTTTACAAAAGCGAATACTTTATTATGTGAATCTAATCAGAAGGGTCTTTTTATTACGGCCTTTGCAGGAATTTTAAATACAAAGACAGGAGAATTCATCTATGCCAATGCTGGGCATGAGCTTCCGTTTATTTATCGAAAGGCTCAAGGCTTTCTTCCTTACCCTATTGATTCAGAAATTGTTTTAGCTGGCTTTGAGGATACAAAATATTCTCAAGGGATGATAAAACTAGAAGAGGGGGATAAAATCTTTCAGTATACAGATGGAGTAACTGAAGCATTGAATCCGTCTAATACCTTATATGGAATGCAGCGACTAGAGTGCGCTTTAAATCAGGTCAAGGAAAAGAATGGTAAAGAAATTATCCAGCATATTCATTCGGAATTACTTTTGTTTGCCGGAGGCACTCCTCAGGCTGATGATATTACGATGCTATGTCTGGAGTTTAAGAAGAAATATGAAACAAAAAAATAAAATTCAGCTTGTTGCTTCAAAAAACTGCGTTATGCAAGCAATAAAACAAATGGAACAAAGGTTATCTTCAAATGAAATATATCAGAACCAAAAGGGGAAAATCCATATAATTTTAGATGAAATATTAAGTAATATTTCTAAATTTGCTTATCCTTCAGGAGCAGGAAAAATCATAGTGTACTTTAAAATCATTCATAGAAAAAATATCTTAAAGCTATGCTTTGTCGATTGGGGAATTTCCTTTAATCCTTTAAATCGTCCATTTCCTGATATAGAAACAAGTGTAGAGGACAAGCAGATTGGAGGCTTAGGAATCTATATGGTCTTAAAGCTGGCTAAGCAAGTCAAATACAAAAGAATATTTTTTAAAAATATTTTATGTATTAAAATAGGATGAAAAATCCAATACTTAGAGAAAAGGAAAAAGCATTTTCACACTTTTCCTTTTTTTTCATATTTTAATATAGGAAGTGATTTAAATTGTGTGGCATATTTTATAAAAGCAATTTTTATACCAAGACGGATGAAGAAAAATTTATACATGCCTGTAATCTGTTAGAGCATAGAGGGCCTGATGATTATGGATTTTTATTCAATAAGGAGCACTCCTTTGGGCATAAGCGTTTGGCAATTCGTGATGTGAGGAATGCCAAACAGCCGATGAGTATATTAAACCACCATTTGATTTATAATGGGGAATTATACAATACGGATGAGCTAGAACAAAAACTGGATACTCCTTTAGAGTTTAAAAGCGATACTCTGCTTTTACTTAGACTTCTAATGCAGAATAAGGAGAATATACTAAAGGATTTAAACGGAATTTTCGCGTTTGTCTATACAGACCATGACGAGGTTTTGATTGTACGAGACATGTTTGGAGTGAAGCCGCTATATTATACCATTTACGAGAAGGATATTTTGGTAGCCTCAGAAATGAAATCCATATTAGCCTATACGGAGCATAGAGTTTTAAATAAAGAGGGATTATGTGAGCTTTTAGGGATGGGGCCATCTCATAGTCAGGCAAAAACGGTATTTAAGGATATCTTTGAGTTAAAGCCTGGCCATTATTTGAAATTTAATAAGCAGGGGAAATTGGAGGACCATACCTATTATCAGCTGGAGGCGAAGGGTTTTGATTTGTCCTATGAAGAAACAAAAACCAAGGTCAGAGAGCTATTAGATAGAGCCATTGAACGGCAAATGATATCGGATGTGGATCTATCTACCTTCTTATCTGGAGGCTTGGATTCCTCTATTATTTCCACTATTGTGGCCTTACATAAGGATAGCCTTGATACCTATAGTATTTCCTATGAGAATTCAGAATTTAAAGAAAACGCCTTTGAACGCTCAAAGGATTCAGATTTTACACATCTGGTTAGTGATGCAATTCATTCAACCCAGCATGATGTGATGATTGACAACAAATCCTTAGTCGAGGGGCTACGGCAGGCCGTTTTAATTCGAGATGTTCCAGGGATGACAGATATAGATTCCTCTATGTATTTCTTAGCTAATAGTATTCGTCAGAAACATAAAGTAGGGTTATCTGGCGAATGTGCAGATGAAATTTTTGGTGGATATCCTTGGTTTTATGAAAAAAAGAAAAAGCTGACTACGTTTCCTTGGATTAGAAATCTGGACTACAAGGAAAGTCTTTTGAATGAGAAATACAGAAGTTTACTTAATTTAAAGTCCTATGTAATGAATGAATTTAATATGGCCATAGCGGAGACACCTATTTTAAAATCTGATTCAAAAACTCAGATTCGTCAGCGTCAGCTAAGCTATATTAATATGAAATATTTTATGACAAATCTTTTAGACCGGAAGGACCGTTTGACTATGGCCGCTAGCATAGAAGTACGTGTACCATTTTGCGATAAGGATTTAGTAGATTTCTTATATAATGTTCCTTTTAAATATAAGTATAGAAGCAAGGTAGAAAAGAAGCTTCTTAGAGATGCTTATAAAGGGACAGTAATTGATGAGGTAATTGATAGAAAGAAGAGTCCATATCCCAAGAGCAATTCAGAGGAATACCATAGAGAAGTTGTAAAGCTTTTAAATGAGGTATTAGAGGATAAGGAAAGTATTTTATATGAAATCTTTGATATCTCTAAAATAAGAGACATCTTAAATAGTGAAGAGGAACTAGAGGTTCCATGGTATGGTCAGCTGATGCGAAAAACCGCATTCTTAGCTTATCTTTATCAAATAGATTATTGGTTTAAAACCTACAAAATAAAATTGGAGATTGAGTAAATTTGGAAAACCTAGATTTTATATCTAAATTATTAAATGAAAGAATTATGCTGGGAAAAAAAGAAGATATAACCGACAACCTAAGTATAGTTCCTGTTTACAAGGTAAAAGTTAACTTTTTCAATGTGAATACAGATATTAAAGATACTGCAGGAGATGGAAGTAATGTCAACCTTCTAATCACTCCAGTATGTATTTTACAAATTAAAAATGAAACTATAACGATATTGAGATTTGAGGATAAAACACCTAAAGAGGATTTCTTTGACCTTATCCCAAGTTTAGTTTCTAATATCAATATTAATGATGTATTAAAGGGGTTAAAGATTTAATACTTAGAAAGGTTTATCAAGAGTGTGAGAGGCTACTCTTAAGATAAGCCTTTTTTTATTAATGAAACTATTGAGAGCTTTCTTGTTTATCATACTATTATTTGATATAATATAAGTACTATATTAAGGGAGATGATATCTAATGTTAAATAGATTTTATTTAGCATTCATAAAACAGGGTTCCTCATTTTTTCTTTAAAAAAATTGAATATGGTTTAGGATTTTATATGATAAGAGGTTAAAAATGAAAAAGAATTATTTATTAAGCATTTTAGTTTTTTTGTCAATATTACTATTGGTATCTTGTAATCGTAATTCTGGATATTATTTGATTGCTGGAGAATTCTATTCTGAGGAAAATGAATATGATGATGAAGATTTAAATCGTAATAATGATTATCAAAATGCTATATTGAAAATTAAAGAAATAGATGAAGAAACATATCGAGAAGCAAATGGACTGAATGTTGTAAAGGATGTTTCAAGTGATAGAATTGGAGATTATTATTCAATTGAATTACTTATTTTTTCAAAAGAAAAAAATGACTATATTCAGTTAAATTATTATAATTTAAAAAGAGAACCTCACATGCATGCAATTTCTTATCGAGATGATAATGAATATTTATTAGCTCCACATGAATTTAAAAACCATCCGAATAATCCTCGGAAATATACAGTAAGTCAACAAGGATATCGGGGCGCTTTTTATTTAAAAGAAATATAAAATATACTAATATAGGAGGTTAAAATGAAGAAAAAAAGAAAAAGTCTTTTCACTTTTTCTATACTCTGTTATAGGGATTATTCTACATCTAGATATAATGCTTTTTTAGGACAAAAGGTAGAGCATTTTCCACAGGTTATACATTTAGAATAATCAATCTGTGGCGCTTCATGATTCTGTTGTGATAAGGCGCCTACAGGACAAATCTGAACAGAAGGGCATTTATGATTCTGAGGACAATTACTTATGTTTATTTTCAATATCTTTTTCATTTTATTTCTCCTTTATTTTTTGTTTAAAGCTTTCTCCAAAGCCCATCATCGCATCTAAAATAGGCTGTAAGGAACTCCCTAAATCGGTTAAAGAGTATTCAACCTTAGGAGGAACTACTGGATACACCTTTCGACTCAGAAGACCATTGTTTTCCATATCTCTCAGCTGCTGAGTCAGCATCTTTTGGGTAATCCCGTTTAAGGATTTTTTTAGCTCGGAAAATCTCTTTGTTCCAGTCAGCAAGTCTCTTAGAATTAGGACCTTCCATTTATCACCAATCAAGAGTAGCGTTGTTTCAACAGGACAAGCTGGCAAATTATTTATATCTATCATTTTTACCTCCATAGTTTCCAAAAGTATACTATACCACTTTAAAGTGCGTACTATACAAAAGTATTTTAACATATTACAATAGGGTTGTAAATTAGAAAGTGAGGAAAAAAATATGTTAAAAACAAAGTATGATTTAATTCATTTAAAGAAAGGAGTTATCTATCATTATTCATTTCCAGTACTGGATTTGTACGTTTACCAGACAAATGATTTGATAGATGATCAAGTCTTACTTCTTGTAAAGGATAAGAAGATGGTGGTGATTGAGTCTCCTTGCTTCTACGAAAACATCGTGGAACTAGAAGAGTTTATTGCTTCCCTAAATGTAGAGGTTGAAGGGGTAGTATTAGCTTATCATATGGCAGGTGGAACCTTTCTTCCAAGAGTTAAAAAATATGCAACCCCTAAGGCAAATACCTTTGGAACTACAGGTGGAGGCAAAGGCTTAGTCAATAATTTTTCTAAGGCCTTCGGTAATATTTTTGATGCCAATATTCATGGAATTACGAATTTAATTCCAAATGAAGCATTAACCATCGGTGGTATTTCTTTTAAACTAGTAGAAACAGAGGATGCCTTTGACCTGATATTCCCAGAAATCAATGTAATCTATACTCATATGCTGGGGCATGATTGTCACTCCATTATTCCAGGACCATTGGCTGCCGGTAAAATGCTTCAAGCATTAGAGGACTATCAAAAACAGGAATATGCTCTAATATTAACCTCTCATCATACGCCTGAGGACTTAGAAGATGTCAAGGTGAAAATAGATTATATTCATACGATTTTAAAGCTGGCAGAGGAATCTAAAACAAAGGAAGAATTTATAGAAAGGGTTAAAAAGGAATACCCTAGTTATTCAGGATTCAATTATTTAGAGATTACGGCAGGAATATTCTTTTCCTAAAAGGAAGGTAGAAAGATGAAAAATATAGAAGAGGCAGTAGAGTACCTGGAGGCTGTGAATCAAGTAAGACTGCCTTCTATAATGCCTAAATTTTCGGAATTTCGGGCTCTGATGAATATAACGATGCCTTACAATTTATCGTTAAAATTTTATGAGATTCAGGATAAGATTCTAAAGGATGAACTGCAGAAGAAAGGAATAGTTGATGTAGGTGCTTTACAGCCTTTAAGAGATTCTTTCATTTTATATCAAGGAGATATCACTACACTAAAGGCAGACGCTATCGTCAATGCTGGTAATGAGAAGCTATTAGGATGTTTCCAGCCACTTCATACCTGTATTGATAACGCGATTCACTCCTTTGCAGGGCTTCAGGTTAGAAGGGATTTGATAAAGCTAATGCAGGAACAGGGACATGATGAGGAGAATGGAAAATGTAAGGTGACCAAAGGGTATAATCTTCCTTCTAAATATATATTTCATACTGTGGGTCCTAAGATAAATAGAGAAGTTACAGAACAGAATAAAGAGGATTTAAAAAACTGTTATCTTTCCTGCTTACAACAAGCGGATGAGCTACAGCTGAATTCCTTAGTGTTTTGTTCCATAGCTACAGGCCTCTATGGTTTTCCGATTGAACAAGCGGCAAGTATTGCAGTAAGTACGGTAAAAGAATACTTGAATCAAAGGAAGAGTCATCTTCAAAGGGTTGTATTTAATGTTTTTTCAAAGAGGGATTATGATGTGTACTATAGAAACATTCAAGAAGCTGCTGTCTGAGGCAGAAGCCATTGTAATTGGGGCAGGAGCAGGTTTATCTGCCTCCGCGGGCTTTGAATATGGTGGTAAAACCTTTTTAGATAATTTTAAATATATGCATGATGCCTATGGCTATACAGATATGTATCAGGCTGGCTTCCATCCATTTTCCTCTGAAGAAGAGAAGTGGGCCTATTGGGCTAAAATGATATATCTTAATCGGTATGAAGCAGGGGCATTGCCGCTATATCAAAAGGTATTTGAAATTGTAAAGGATAAAAATTATTTTGTAATTACAACGAATGTCGACCATCAGTTTCAATTGGCAGGCTTTGATAAGAAAAGGTTGTTTTATATGCAAGGAGACTATGGCTTGTTTCAATGCTCAAAGGCCTGTCATCCTAAGACCTATGACAATACAGCTGTCATTTTAGAGATGGTAAAAGAGACTAGAAATCATAAAGTACCAAGAAATCTTCTTCCCAAATGTCCAGTCTGTGGAGCTCCTATGACGACCAATTTAAGATGTGATACTACCTTTGTGGAGGATGAAGGGTGGCATCAGGCTGAAAAAAGGTATAGAACTTTTATTGAAGAAAATAAAGACAAAAAAGTTTTATTTTTAGAATTGGGAGTAGGACTTTCTACCCCAGTTTGGATTAAGTTTCCTTTTATGCAGTTGACGCTCCATAATCCTCAAGCAAGCTATGTGGTTATAGATAAAGGGTATATTCCAATTCCTGAAGAAATACAAAAACAAGCCTATATTTTTAAGGAGGATATAGGAGAGATTTTAAATAAGCTCTAATCATTCAAAAAGGCCTAGCTTTTTTAGATAAAGCTACGCCTCTTTTTCTTGTTTAGATTTTATTTCATTTTTTTCTGCCTTCGTTAAGGGAACAGGGTCATAGCCGGGCTTAAATAAAGGATTGCACTTTAAAAGCCGTTTTGTAACTAAAAATGACGCCTTTGCAAAATTAAACTTTTGATAGCATTCCTTTGCATATTGACTACAGGTAGGAGTAAACCGGCATCTGGGTGGATGATTGGGAGAAATCCCCTTCTGATATTTTTCAATTAAATATAACGGAAATTTATTTTTCGGCATAAATTCTACGTTTCAGGGCCAATAAGGCATCATTTCCTACCAATTTGCGTATAATCTCATAGGCGAAATCAATGCTGGCTGCCGCACTGCGGGCTGTGATTAAATTCTCATCCACTATCACTGGCATATCCACATAGGTTCCTCCAAAGTCACTATCCATACAGGTAAAGCAGGTATAGGTTTTATTCTTTAAATAGCCTAAACCTCCTAAGATGGTAGGTGCGGCACAAATGGCTGCCACAACCTTCTTAGTTTCACAAAAATATTTTATAATATCTAAAGCATACCCAAAGTTTTCTAAAAAGCGATAATGTGGTCCACCTGGAATCAATAGGGCATCAAATTCCTTGTAGTTCACTTCATTAATCAGGGAAATATCTGTAAAATGTAAATTGTGGGCTCCAATTACCTCTGTCCGATTCGAAACGATGGTAAGTTCAATGCCAGCACGTCTTAACAGGGCAAAGGGGGCCGTAGCCTCTAACTCTTCAAAGCCATCAAAAATCATAGCTAAAACTTTCATATAAGCATCCTCCAATTGTTACCTATATTATACACTGAACCTGTATGAAATGCTATAATAAACCTGTTTTTTCTTTTCCACTTGTAAAATAGAATGGAGTATGTTACAATTTTGATAACAATAAGGGAGTAGTTTGCTAGAAATAGTGGTTGGCCTACATACTGGATTCCTCCAGGTTCAATCTTAAAAAACGAGACTTATGCTAAAATTAGTTGTACACTTTTTTGTACGGACTAAGAAAAGGCATAGGTCTTTTCTTATGAATAGGAGAATGAGAATGTTTGAATTTTACCTAAGAAGCTTTTTACTTGGAGTTGGCCTAGCTATGGATGCCTGTGCTGTATCTATGGCCAATGGCTTGAAGGAACCAAAAATGAAACTTAGAAAGCTGCTTTTTATTGCAGGACTTTTCGCAATATTTCAGGCGATTATGCCACTAATTGGCTACTTTTTAGGGCATGCTATCTTAGAGTGGATTGATAAATTTATTCCTTGGATTGCCTTAGTTATATTATGCTTTCTTGGGGGAAATATGCTGATTAGTGGTATTAGAAATAAGGAAGAGACTAAGGATAAAAGTCTTACCTTCTTTAATCTTTTAATACAGGCAGTAGCCACCTCGATTGATGCCTTATCCGTTGGCTTTACAATTGCTAATTATAAGATAGAAGAGGCTCTTCTATGTGTAAGCATTATCGCTTTAGTTACCTTTACCATCTGTATTGTTGCCGTTTGTATTGGTAAAAAATTTGGAACTAAGCTGGGGAATAAATCGGAAATATTAGGCGGTATTATTTTGATAGTTATCGGACTTGAAATATTCCTAAGTGGAATTTTATAGGAGGAAAAAATATGGTAGTGAAATCTATATTAGATTTGGTGGGAAATACGCCACTGCTTCAGGCGGAGCGTTTCTCTTCAGCCTTAAAATTAAAAACAACAGTTTTTGCAAAGCTTGAATATTTAAATCCTACAGGCTCCGTGAAGGATCGTGTAGCGAAAAATATCTTGTTACAGGCTTGGGATAGAGGAGAAATTCATAAGGATTCTGTTTTGATTGAGCCAACGAGTGGAAATACTGGTATCGGCCTAGCGGCAATGGGGAAGGCTTTAGGCTTAAGAGTCATCATCACTATGCCTGAGACTATGTCTGTGGAACGACAAAAGCTCATAAGAGCCTATGGTGCTGAGGTTATTCTTACAGACGGGGCAAAAGGCATGAAAGGAGCCATTGAACAGGCTGAGCTTCTAGCAAAGGAAACTCCAAATGCCTTTATACTTGGTCAGTTTGTCAATCCAGATAATCCGGGTGCTCACTATTTAACCACTGGTCCTGAGATATGGGAGGATTTGGAACAGGTAGATATTTTAATTGCTGGTGTGGGTACAGGTGGAACCATCAGTGGTGCTGGCAAGTATTTAAAGGAAAAAAATCCTAAGCTTCAAATAATAGCTGTTGAACCAGCCAAGTCTCCTGTTTTAACAAAGGGATATAGTGGAAGTCATGGAATTCAAGGAATTGGGGCAGGCTTTATTCCCAAAACCTTAGATGTATCCTGTTATGACAGAGTGTTGGATGTTGCTGATGAGGATGCCTTAGCGATGGCGAAGCTGTTTATGGAAACAGAAGGTATATCCATTGGAATATCCTCTGGTGCTGCCTTATTTGCGGCAGTATGTGTGGCTAGAGAGTCCCAAAATGAAAATCAAAATATTGTAGTTATACTTCCTGACTCAGGAGACCGCTACTTATCTACAGAGCTTTTTTTATGAGAAATTTTCGCCTTTTTTAAGTTTTAAAAAGGCTTTTTTTTCTTACATTTAAAATTAAAAAATGATATAATAAAGTTAAATTTATGAAAAGTATGGTGGACAAATGAAACTTGAAAAGTATCAGAATTTAAAGAATAGATTGGAGGAAATCTATGATTCTCAGAAACAAATTCATGTTACAGTTAAGAATAAGCGAAAAAGTATTATAGAGGCTCCTTCAAGGATTACTGGAATCTATGCAAATTTTTTATGTGTAGAATCGTTAGTGAATACCTATTTAGAAAAATTTACAATTTCCTATTGTGATCTTTTGACAGGGAGTATTGAGATAAAAGAGTTATAGGTTAGGTTGGAGGAATTGAGGATGAGAAAGCATCGTAAGCTATGGATTATATTAGGCATTATAGTTACTCTTTTTTTATGTATAGGCATTGGCTTCTGTGTCTATGTAAATGACTACTACCGGGCAACAGATTATGCTAAGGAACAAACGGTCAGTAGTGAATCAGTTACAGTTTATAAGGATGGAGATTACTATATTTTTGAGCCTGAGGCGTATTCTACAGGAATCATTTTTTATCCTGGTGGCAAGGTTGAGGCTTTAGCTTACGCTCCTTTATTGAGACGATTAGCTGAGGAAGGTATCCTATGTGTATTATGTGAAATGCCCTTTCATTTGGCTGTATTCAAGGAAAATTCTGCCGATGGGATTCAAGAGAAGTTTTCTGTTGCCTCCTGGTATTTAGCTGGGCATTCATTAGGTGGGGCAATGGCGGCTAATTATATTGCAGGGCATTTGGATGATTATCAGGGACTTATTTTATTGGCTGCCTATTCTGCAAAGAACGTTTCCTCCTCTAATTTAGATGTCATATCCATTTATGGAGATCAGGATGGAGTATTGAATAGGGAAAAATATGAAGAATCCAAAAAGAATCTACCGCATAATTTTAAGGAATTTGTCATAGAAGGTGGCTGTCATTCTTATTTTGGCAGCTATGGAATACAGGCGGGAGATGGTGAGCCTGTACTTACAGAAGCGGAACAAAGGGAACGTGTTGTTTCTATCCTAACTGCCAATCTCCGGCAGGGCAGTCTATATCGGTATAAGGAAAGTATTGCTGAACTGGATATGCCGGATTGTGGGTTTTATACCCCTGTTTATATTAAATGCACCAAGGAGGGAAGCACTTCAGTTCCTTTAGGATATTTAAAATACAATGCGCTATTGCAGTTAAGAATCGATATTTCAGCGTTTAGTGGAAAAACAAATGGAACAGAGGATATGGATTTTACTGCAGAAATGCTTGATGCTCTCACCAAAGAGTTTGCCAAAATGGATGCGGCTTCAGTCAGTGTAATTGTTCGCTTCGCCTATGATGCAGGCTTCAATGGAAATAAAAATAGTGAGCCGTCTATAGAACAGATAAAACGGCATATCAAGGCTCTAAAACCAATTTTCTATGCCTATGAGGATATGATTACAGCAGTGGAATTTGGACTTATTGGTCCTTGGGGAGAGATGCATTCTAGTACGGTGGCGAATCAAACCACCTATAACACTTTAATTCCAGAGTATTTATCTGCCACCCCAGAATCTATGAAGCTATTGCTGAGACGCCCTAAATTTGTTTATTCCTACTATGGATATTCCTTGGCAACCTTGAAGGACTTTTCTGTTTCTTTCAATCGTCTAGGCGTTTATAATGATGGATATTTAGGCTCAGAGACAGACCTAGGCACCTATGATGATAGGGCGTCTGAGGTAGACTGGCTTTCTAAGCTGAATGAAGATCTGCCCTATGGAGGAGAGGTTACTGTTCCTACAAGCAGCCTCAATCAACTGAACAATGCGGTTGAGGAGATGTTTCAGTTGAAATTGAGCTACTTAAATTCCTTGTGGAATGACCAGGTCATCAAGCGCTGGAAGGATACCAAATATACAGGACCAGAGGAGTTATATAAGGATAGTAATGAGTACACCTATATTAAGAATCATTTAGGGTATCGGCTTGTTCTTCAAGAGCTTAATATTATGGATTCTCCTTCCAAGCTCGGTTTTCACTTTACTTTAATGAATAAGGGATTTGGAAATTTATTAAAAGAAAAAAATGCCTATCTTGTTTTCAAGGGTAAGGATGGAATCTACTCTTTTGAATTTGAAAATATAAATATTATGAATTTGAATCTCTTAGTTGATAAAAAAGCATTGCCTGCTGGGGAATATGATATCTTTTTTATGCTGGCAGATAGCTATCATGAGCAAGCCAAAAGAAGTATTCCTCTGGCAAATGAGGGACTTTGGAACGAAGATATCAAAGGAAATTTACTATTCAGCAGGTATAAAATTGGATTCTAATTCATAAAATCACTCTTATATAAGTAAGATATAAATAAGGAGTGATTCTTGTGAAACTATTAGTATTAGGAAAAGGCGTGGCCAATGATGGAGTAACCATGCTTTTAGATAAAGATCAGATAGAGTATGACTATTTAAACCCAGATGAAGTAAAGGACTGCAATTATTCCTTTGTTGTCAAGGCTCCGGGAATTCCTTTAGAGCACGAACTATTACAGGAATTTCAGGAAAAAAAGATACGAATTTTAACTGACATTGAGCTTGCGATGGAGCTTAGAAAAAAGTTTTATATTGGTGTAACTGGTAGTAATGGAAAGACGACAACGGTCTCCTTGATTCATCAGATATTATCTGCAAAGTATAAAACGGTTGCCTGTGGAAATATTGGATATAGTGTCTGTAAAGCACTGGTAGAGCATGAGGATGCTGAAATTTTTGTTGTGGAATTATCTAGCTTTCAGTTAGAGGCTGCTAAAATAGATTTGAATATCAGCTTGATTTTGAATGTTCACCCCTGTCATTTAGACCATCATAGTAGCTTCCGCAAATATGCAGAGGCCAAGGCGAATATCTTTTTAAATCAAAGTCCAAACCATTATGTGGTATATAACTATACAGACCCCATAGTGAAGGAGCTGGTTTCTAAGTCTCTTGCCAGAAAAATCACCTTTTCTAATGAGTCAGTATTAGCTAGATGTTATACTGACCGAGGAGTAATTTATTATCAAGGGAAGCGTGTATTAAAAATCAATGAGAATTTAAGGTTGAAAGAATTTTTGCTGACGGATATCTTAGCAGCGACTAGTGTATGTATGCTGGTGGATAAAATTACACCGAAGCTCGTTGCCCGTCAGTTAAAGGAATTTAAGGAAATTGAATACCGCTTAACTAAAATCAATGATTTTATTTATAACGATGCTAAAAGTACAAATCCATATTCTACAATCGCTGCTATTAAATGCTTTTCTGAGGTGGAGCTTGTCTGTGGTGGATACGACAGAAAAGAAAATTTAAACTGTCTTACAGAATATCTTCCCAAGATTAAAAGAGTCTATGCCTATGGGCAAACCAAGGATAAGATTCATAACTTTATGCAGAAGAATAATGTGGAATGTATCACCTTTGATAGCTTAGATGCGGCTTTTCAAAAGGCTTATGAGGATCGCAAAGAAGAGGTGATTTTGTTTTCACCGATGTTTGCGAGCTTTGATGGCTTTAAAAATTACAATGAAAGAGGAAAATATTTTGCTGAACTCGCAAAAAGTTTTTTAGAAGAATAAAAGCCTAATCCTTACTGATTTGTAAAAATATATTGAAAAAATATCGATTATAGTATAAAATATGTAAGAAATTGACATAATTTATGTAAATGAAATTTTAGGAGAAGGTTTAGTATGAATAAGTATGTAGTAGTAATGGACGTATCAGGAGATATTCTTCAGGCGTCAGTTGATGAATATGGATTAAAGTTTATCCCCATGCAGTATTCCCTAGGTGAAGAAATGCGTACCTCCTATGGTCGTGAGCCTGAGGATATTATGAAAAAGTTTTATGATGGACAGAGAAAAGGGGATTTAACTAGAACCTCTCAAATCACACCATTCATGTATGAAGAGTATTTTGAACCATTTTTAAAGGATGGCTATTCTGTTCTTTATCTTTGTCTTTCTAGTGGATTATCCTCTACTTATAGTGCGGCTTGTCTAGCAAAGGAAGCCTTAAAGGAGAAGTATCCAGAGGTGGATGTTTACCCAATTGACTCTTTATCCGCTACAGGTGGAATGGGAATCCTGATTGAGCGTGCGTTAGAAAATCAAAGAAAAGGAATGAGCATTGAAGAAAATAAAACGGAAATTGAAATGCTTGTTTCTCATACACGTTGCTGGTTTTTAGTTCAGGATTTAAACTATTTAAAGCGTGGTGGTAGAGTTAGCAGTACAACGGCCTTTGTTGGTTCTATGCTCAATATTAAACCAATTTTAAGAATTGATGAAAATGGAAAATTAACTACAATTGCCAAGAAGCATGGAAATAAGGCAGCTGTCAATGCATTATTTGAGTATTTTAAAAATAGCTATGATTCTACCCTGGGGAACACAATATATCTATGTGATGCAAACTGTAAGGAGCTTTCTGATTCCTTAGCTGCTTTAGTGAAAGAGGCATATCCAAACCTATCAGTGAAGCAGGCGACATTATGTCCAATCATCGGAGCCCATACTGGTCCGGGTATGCTAGCTATCTGTCACTTTGCGAAGTAATGTTTTTAGATGAATAGCTTATTTAATTCGTATAATAAAATTGACCTTTTAATTATAGAATTAGGAATTCAATTTTGTTATTCAAGACAATTCGTTGATGGATTGTCTTTTTTTTCATAATTTTTCCAAATTCTTCTTTTTCTTAGCGATTTTAGGCTGGGGAGAAGAAGAATGCGCATTTTTATAGGTAATAATTCGTAAAATATTTGTATTTTTTTGTTTCCTAAAGCATATAGTTTATGGTATAATGACAATGTATCGACGAAAACGATTTCGAAAGTGAAAAAAGGATGTGTTATTGGTGAAATTGAGACATGAAGCTGTAAAGCAAATTGAAGAAATCTGTGATCGCTATAAAAATGAGGCAACTCCTTTGATGCTAGTATTGAGTGATATTCAAAAGGAGTATGGGTATATCCCACTAGAGGTACAGGAGGTTGTTTCAAACAAGCTCGGGATGCCTGTTTCTGATATTTATGGTGTAGTTACATTCTATTCCTTCTTTTCCCTAACGCCTAAGGGGAAATATGTTATTGGAGTTTGTCTAGGTACTGCCTGTTATGTAAAGGGTGGACAAAATGTATTAGATAAATTTTCAACTTTATTAAATATTAAATCCGGGCAGACAACAGAGGATGGCTTATTTACTCTGGATTCCTTAAGATGTATTGGTGCCTGTGGAATTGCACCCGCAGTTTCTATCAATGGTAAGGTATATTCTAAGGTTACCGTAGATGAGGTAGAAAAGATAATCGATTTCTACTGGAAGGAGGAAGCAGCACATGCAGCAAATTAAGACAAAAGAACAATTGGAAGAAAAAATTTCTCATTGTACAGAATGCTTAAATCAAAAGCTGAATTCAAAAGGAAAAAGATCCGTTTTGATTTGTGGTGGTACTGGATGTCTTGCCAATGAATCAAAAGAGATCTTAGAAAAAATTCGTGAAGAAATTAAGGCAAATGGATTAGAGGATAAGGTAGAGGTAAATCAGGTTGGTTGTTTTGGCTTCTGTTCTCAAGGACCATTTGTAAAAATTATGCCAGAAGATACCTTATATCGTACAGTAAAGGTTTCTGATGTAGAAAAAATTGTTCAAGAGGATCTGCTTGGTCATAAGATTGTAGAGGAACTGCTTTATATCGATCCAGCTACCAATCAAAAGGTTGTTAAGCAGGATGATATTACTTTTTATAAGAAGCAGAAAAGAATTGCTTTACATGGCTGTTCTACAATCAATCCTGAAAATATTGAAGAGGCATTGGGTTACGATGCATTTAAGGGATTGTTAAGAGCATTATCTATGACACCACAGGAGGTTATTACAGAGGTTCTAACTTCAGGTCTTCGTGGTAGAGGTGGCGCTGGATTCCCAACAGGAAGAAAATGGCAATTTGCTTATGATGTTAAAAGTGAAGTAAAATATGTAGTTTGTAATGGTGATGAAGGAGATCCAGGCGCATTTATGGATCGTTCTATATTGGAAGGAAATCCACTTGCCGTTATTGAGGGTATGATGATTGCTGGATATGCCATTGGCGCATCTCAGGGATATTTTTATGTTCGTGCTGAGTACCCAGTTGCGATTGAGCGCTTGAAGATTGCTATTCGTCAGGCTGAAGAATTAGGTCTTTTAGGAGATCACATTTTAGGAACTGATTTTAGTTTTAGAGTTGGCATTCGTCTAGGTGCTGGTGCTTTTGTTTGTGGAGAAGAAACAGCTCTCTTAAATTCTATTGAAGGTGAGCGTGGAAATCCACGTCCAAGACCACCATTCCCTGCAGTAAAGGGGTTATGGGGCAAACCTACTGTTATAAATAACGTTGAAACTTTAGCGTGTGTTCCTTATATTTTACGTGAGGGAGCTAGTACCTTCAACTCTATTGGTACAGATGGTTCAAAAGGAACAAAGGTATTTGCGTTAGGTGGTAAGGTAAACAATGTAGGACTTGTTGAGGTACCTATGGGAACCACGCTTAGAGAACTGATTTATGATATTGGTGGAGGCATTCCAAACGATAAGGCATTTAAAGCCATTCAAACAGGTGGTCCATCTGGAGGATGCTTAACGGTAGATGATTTAGATACTCCAATTGATTATGACAATCTTGTGGCTGCTGGATCCATGATGGGCTCTGGTGGTGCAATTGTAATGGATGAAGACAATTGTATGGTTGATGTTGCCAAATTCTATATGGAATTTATCTGTGATGAGTCCTGTGGAAAATGTACGCAATGTCGTATTGGTACGAAGCGTTTACTAGAATTCCTAACTAAGATAACTGAAGGTAAGGGAGAAGTAGATGACATCGTCAAGCTAGAAAGTCTATCTAGTACAATTAAGGTAGGTGCTCTATGCGGCTTGGGTAAAACTGCTGCCAATCCAGTACTGTCAACACTCAATAAGTTTAAGGATGAGTACCTCACACACATCGTAGATAAGAAATGTCCTGCTGGTGTATGTAAGAGCTTAATTGATTATCATATTGATCCAGAAAAATGTAAGAAATGTTCTATGTGCTCTCGCGTTTGTCCAACCAATGCGATTTCAGGTGTTCCTGGAAAAGAGCCATATGTTATTGATACAAGTAAGTGTATAAAATGTGGTACATGTCTAGCTACATGTAAGTTTAATGCAATCTATAAGGGATAGGAGGAGAAAGATATGGCACTTGTAAATATTAAAATTGAAGGCTTTCCCTATATGGTTGATGATTCATTGACCGTATTACAGGCTTGTAGAAAATGTGGATATAACATTCCTTCTCTATGCTCTTTTAAAAATGGAAGATGCTCTGTAGCGAGCTGTCGTGTATGCTTAGTCAGAGTAGACGGTGTTAAGGACCTTGTTGCATCCTGTGTATATCCAGTTCGTGATGGGTTAAGCATCCATATTACAGACCCAGATGCAGTTATTGCTCGAAGAACTAGTGTGGAGCTGTTATTATCCAACCACAACCGTAGCTGTCAGGAATGCTACAAAAATGGTGATTGTGAATTGCTAGAGGTAGCCCATTTGGTTATGGCTAGACCTCACTTTTATGGTGGTAGTCAAACACCTTCCACCTATGATAAGGTTGCACCATCCATCATTCGAGACACCTCTAAATGTATTTTATGTGGAAGATGTGTTGAAGCATGTAAGGATGCGCACGGCATTGGTATTTTAGGCTTTGAAAATCGTGGCTTTGATACGATTGTCGGTCCATCTGGAAATCGTTCCTTTGCAGATTCTCCATGTTTACAATGTGGTCAATGTATCAATGTTTGTCCGACGAGTGCTTTGATGGAGCATAGTCAGATTGACAAGCTAGATGAAGCAATGGCTGCAGGTAAGAAGATTATTGTTCAGGTTGCTCCTGCAGTACGTGCTGCAATTGGGGAGGAGTTTGGTCTTCCTATTGGAACACCATGTACAGGAAAGATGGTTGCAGCATTACATCGTTTAGGCTTCTACCGCGTATTTGATACGAATTTTGGTGCAGACTTAACTATTATGGAGGAGGCCAATGAGCTTTTAGAAAGATTGACACATAAGACAGGACCAATCCCTATGATTACCTCCTGTTCTCCAGGATGGATTAATTATTGTGAATATTTCTATCCAGAGCTGATTCCAAATCTTTCTACAAGTAAATCTCCACAGGCTATGATGGGAGCAATTATTAAATCCTATTATGCAGAAAAAAATCATTTGGATCCAAAGGATTTATTCGTCGTATCAATTATGCCTTGTACAGCGAAGAAATTTGAAGTTGAACGTCCACAGCTTGTGAATGATGAACTTCCAAATGTAGATATTTCTATTACAACAAGAGAGCTTGCTAGACTGATTCGCCGAGCAGGTATCGATTGGAAGAAGCTTCCTGATGAAGAGTTTGACCAGGACTTAATTGGTGACTATACAGGAGCTGGTGTTATCTTTGGTGTGACTGGTGGTGTAATGGAGGCTGCCATTCGTACAGCATATCATGCGCTTACCGGAGATGAAATGGAGCCAATCGTTCTTACTCCTTGCCGCGGAGTAGAGGGTGTTAAGGAAGCAACGGTTAAGATTAATGGTACAGTTTTAAATATTGCTATGGCTTCTGGAATGAAAAATGCCAAGCCTATTTTAGAGGATATTAAAAATGGAACCTCTAAGTATCAGTTTGTTGAAATTATGTGCTGTCCTGGTGGTTGTATCAATGGTGGTGGTCAACCATTTGTCAAGCATGTATTCCTTCCTAATGAAGAGGATGAGATTTTAGAAACCTATATTGCTAAGCGTGCTAGCGTTTTATATCATGAGGATGAAAACAGAGCGGTAAGACGTTCTCATTTGAATCCACAGATTCAGCAGCTTTATAAGGATTTCTTAGGACATCCACTTTCTGAGAAGGCAGAAGAACTACTTCATACGTCTTACAATAAGGATAGAGAAAAATATCCTGTGAAATAAAAAAATTGCCATTCCCTAGAGAATGGCTTTTTCTTTACGAGTTATTTAAAATTTGCAGTCCTTCCTTTGTGAGACAATAAACTTCATCGGCTACCTCCTGAAGCATTTTTCTATCATGGGTAACTGCGAGAATCGTCCCCCTAAAATCTTTTAAAATCTGACGGATGACAGGATTAGAAAGAGGAGATAGGTTGCGGGTTGGCTCGTCTAATAGTAAAACATTACAGTTCAAAAGAATTAATTTCCCTAAATAAAGCTTGGCCTTTTGCCCACCAGATAGCTGGTCTAAAGTGCTTTTCATTTCAAACTCCTGAAAATTAAGAGCCCCTAAAAAGGACATGATTTTACTTTTGGTTTTGGCATCGTGACCTAAAAAGGTTTGTAAATAGGAGACTGCATCTAAGGAGGAGATAAATTCCTCCTCATAGGTCTGTGGCATATATCCCAAAACGATATCTGTTCTGTCTTTTAAAAGATGATAGATTTGCTTCAGCAGCGTTGTTTTGCCTGTTCCATTATTACCAATGAGAATGATATGCTTAGGACCGACAATTTTTAAGGTGACAGAAGTAGCTAACACCTTATCTTCTATACTGAGTCTTAAGTCTCTTATATCCAATATGGTTTTCCCATTAGGAATATATACGTCCTTAGAGAAGAACGCATTGATTGCTTCCTCAGGCTGGGCATAATCTACTACAGGCATCTGTTCCACTCTTTTTTCTATTGCCTTTATGTTCTTCATCTTTTTGGCTAATAGTCTACCCCAGGAGGGCTGTCTTACAGCTCTATCCAAATCATTTTCTACAAGTAGATGCTGCTGCATAAGCTTCTGCCTTTTTTCTTCCTTTTCCTTTCTTGTTCGATAGGCATCTTTATTTTGTTGGTCAAGCTGCCTTTGTCTTAAGGATATATAGGAAGAATAATCTGTTTTTAGATAAGTGAATTTCATTTCTGTTTTCCGTTTAATTTGTTCTAAATGCAAAATGGCATTTGCGGTTTTGGATAGAAGCTCTTCATCATGGCTCACATAGATAATTGGTGTAGGTTCTGATAGAATGAACTTTTCTAGTAGAAGAATTGTTTCTAAATCAATATCGTTTGTTGGCTCATCTAAGAGGATGAGCTTTGGTTTTCGGATGATAATCTTTATTAACTGGAGTTTTACCTTTTCTCCTCCAGATAAGGATTGTATTTTTCTATTTTCCGTTAAAATGGTTTTTTCTATATTATATTTTTCAAATAATGTCTCTATTTTATAAATTTCATTATATATTTCATATTCTGGATTCTGGTTGATATCAGGGTATAAGAAAAAGTCCATAGCTCCAAACGTATTCCAACCAGAATTTAGGCTTTGTTCTAAATAGCCTATATCTTCCTTAGAAATATCTACTATTCCATTATAATAACAGTAGTCCTCTATTAAATTTTTATCATAAATGAATTTTAGGATGGTGGATTTACCATTGCCTTCTTCGCCAATAATAGCCAGTTTGTCATTCATATTTAGGGCAAAAGAAAAGTCTTTAATTATTTTTCTTCCTGCCTTAGTTTCTATTGACATATGATTTACTTTCATTGTTAAACACCTCAGTTCTTGAGACATTTAAACCTATAATATAGATTGTAAGTAAACTTAGAAGCGCATTGGTAATCCACACCCCTTTCTAATGTAAAGTATAAAGGAAGTTATTATATAAGTCAAGCATTATCCCAAATAAAGAAGGATGGAATCTCCTTCTTTTATTTTTTCTCCTGCGTCAGGGGACTGGTAAATTACTTTATCTCCCTCACCATAGAAGATATATTTGTAAAAAGAAGAACCTTTAATTTCTTTTTTAGTTTTGCCGATATAATTTTCCACCTTATAGGTTGGAGTATCTAGGAACCATCTTAAATTTTTCTCAATTTGATTTTCATAATCTCGCTGAATTCCTAAATAGTTCAAGGATTGTTCCATGATCTCACCTACGAGCGGAGCTGCTACAGTACCACCATATTGAATTGTATTTTTAGGATGGTCAATTGCTAGATAAACTGCAAGCTTGGGATCATTCATCGGGGCCAGCCCTAAAAAGGAAAGAATATATTCTCCATTGATATAGCCTCCTGTAGAGGAAATCTTTTGAGCAGTACCAGTTTTTCCTCCAACTCGGTAGCCCTCTATAAAGGCATTGCGTCCTGTACCTAAGGCACATACATTTTCTAACGCATAGCGCATTAGATTAGAGGTTTTCTCACTAATTACCTGCCGTTTCGTTTTTCTTTTATTTTGATAGAGAATTTCATCGGTATAGGAATGGATTTCCTTTAATAAATATGGCTGTAGAAGGGTTCCACCGTTGGTTGCGGCAATCGCTGCCATTACCAGCTGAATGGGAGTATAGGCACTGGTTTGGCCAAAGCTTTGGGTAGCTAATTCTACAGGACCACAATTTTTTTGATTCATCACAATTCCTTTTTGTTCTCCCTGAATGTCAATTCCCGTCTTTTCGGTAAAGCCATAAAGCTCTAGGTATTTGTAAAAGTTTTCAACACCAATTCTCCGTCCTAATTCCATGAATCCAGGGTTGCAGGAGTTTTGTATCACCTCTAAAAAGGTTTGAGAACCATGACCGCCAGCTTTCCAGCAACGGATTTTGCGGTCCGCTACAGTATTACTTCCTCGGCAATAGAAGAAATCGTTCATATCAAAGAGTCCCAGCTCTAAGGCTACACTATAGGTGAAAATTTTAAAGGTTGAGCCTAACTCAAAGGAATAGAAGATGGGAAGAATTCTATTGTAGATACTCGCATCATAATCCTGATAATGGCTAGGCTCAAAGTAAGGGTAGGAGGTCATTGCAAGCACCTCTCCACTTTCTGTATCTACAATCAGGCCCATCACCTGGTCAGGGTTATACTGGGCAATCGCATTGTTTATTACACCGTCTAGGATTTGTTGTAGGTTCATATCTATGGTTAGATAGATATTCATTCCAGGAGTAGAAGCCTTATAGACAGAGGTGGTATCATGCATTAGGTTTCCCTTCGCATCCGTATAAATTGATAAAGCTCCCTTTTGGCTCGTCAAAAAATCTTCATATTGATATTCAATCCCAGAAAGACCTTGCATATCAATTCCGCAAAAGCCTAAAACCTGCCCTAGAGTAGAGCCATAAGGATAATAGCGTTCTGAATCAGCGGTTAAATAAATGCCCTCCAATCCAAGGGAATTGATTTTTTTTGCTTGTTCATCGGTAATTCTTCGACCCTCGGGTTTGATAATTTCTAGACTATTGTTTTTATTTAAGTGCTTTAAAATATCACTTTTTTTACAGTTTAAAATTTCAGCTAAGGTTTGGGCAGTCTGTTCCTTATCTTTGACTTGGCGGTTGATGGAGGCTACTGTATAAGCGAGCTTATTTCCAACGATGACAGTTCCGTTTCTGTCGTAGATTAACCCCCGGCTACTTTGAACGGGAATATCTCTTTTCCATAGTTCATCTGCTAGTATATTGATTCGATCTGCATCTATAAAGGTTATTAATCCTAGCTTAATCACTAATGCTGAAAAGAGTAATATGAAGAAAATTGTTACAATAAAAATTCTTTTTTTCAAAGCCATCACCTATATAAAAATATGGGTGAAAAAGGAATATAATACATAAAAGAATGGAAAAGATGAAAAAGAGGGAGGAAAAGCTTTGTCAGGAATAGGAAATAGAGGTGTTTCTTTTTCTCTGGATGAAATATAGAAGAAGAGTAATGCTGGAGGTTAGGATTTCAGCAATGGAGATTGCTAGATATATTCCATTTTCCTGGAGGGTAAGACTTAAACCATAGGCCAAAGGCAATAAGAAAATGAGCTGTCTTAATAGGCTTAACAGTAAAGAGGAAAAGCCCTTTTGAATGGATTGAAAATAGGATGCCATCAAATAATTTATACATCCAAAACAAAAGCCGATAGAAGCCAGTCTTAAAAAGGTATTAGTTTTAGCTAGTAAGGAGGCATCCTCATAGAATATGCCCATTAGGGCATTTGGAATTGCCATAAAAAGAAGGGTTGCGAAAGCGCCTATTCCAACAGATAAAAGAAGAGCGTCCTTTAAAATATGATTTAAACGCTTATGATCTGCTGCCCCATAGCTGTAGCTCATCAGTGGCATGGTACCCTGAGCAATTCCACTGACTCCCATATAGACAAAATATTGGAGCTTATAATATAAACCAAAGGTTGTAACAGCAAACTCATGCAAGGATACGAGGATATAGTTCATAGAGCTGACCATAAGAGAAGGAATGGCGTTCATAAAGAAGGAGGGAATTCCGATTCGGTAGATAGATATACAATTGGTTTTATCAAAATGAAAGCCTTTGAAATGAATTCGAATGCGATTTCTTTTAGAAATGAGGAATCCAAGCATCACGATTGTAGCACATACCTGAGCAATGACAGTGGCTAATGCTGCCCCAAACAGCCCCATATCACAGGTGAAAATAAGGATGGGGTCTAGAATTACATTGAGGATGGCTCCTGTAAGTAAAGATATCATCGGGAGAGCCATTTTGCCATCTGCCTGCAAAATTTTTTCCATCGCAATTTGAAATATGGTGGTAAAGCTAAAGATAATCATCATTTGAATATAGGTTAGGCTATAGTCAATTACCTTAGCTTCTTGGGTAAAGCTTTCAATAAACACTCTAGAAAGCCCAAGCCCTAAAGCCAAGACGATTCCATAGTGAATAAAGGATAACAGCAATCCCAGGGTTGCTGCATTTTCAGCCTCTTTATGCTTGTTTTGACCAAGCTTCATTGCGATACAGGCATTCATTCCTACGCCGATTCCTACAGATAATGCGAGTATTAGATTTTGAATAGGATATACAATAGAGATTGCCTCCATGGCCTTTGCATCATAGCTTGTGACATACATAGAATCGATGAGATTATATAAGGATTGAATGATCATCGATAAGGCAGGTGGAATGCTCATTTTGATGATTAATGTTAATATTTTTTGTTGTTTCATAAGCCTTAGCCTCCTAATTTCATAAAAAAAACAGCCTCATAGTTCTTTGTTTGGTTGACTCCGAAACAAAAAAATACGAGGCTGATTCAGCTAGAGGAATTTTATCATACTTTAAGATTCTTGTAAATAACTTAATTTTAAAAAGAATCAATTTCTTTTTTTAGTTCCTCTAAAATATTTTCTTCTTTAATTTTTCTAATGACCTCTCCCTTTTTAAACAGAACAGCGCTCCCCTTTCCACCGGCAACACCCAAATCGGCTTCTTTAGCCTCTCCAGGACCATTTACAACACAGCCCATTACGGCAACATGAATTTTTTTGTTTACATGGTTTAGATATTCCTCAATCTCTTTGGCGATAGGAATCATATTATATTGAGTTCTGCCACAAGTTGGACAGGAGGTAAGGGTAGGAATATCCTCTAAGAAGTGAAGCTCCTTTAGAATCTCCTTGGCAGCAATCACCTCATATTTTGGGTCATCTGTTAAGGAGACACGAATGGTGTTTCCAATTCCTAACTCTAAAATTTTAGTTATTCCGATACTGGATTTTATCAGTCCCTTGAAGGAGGTTCCTGCCTCTGTAATTCCTATATGCAAAGGGTAAGGAAATGTTTGACTGGCTAGCTTATAGGCCTCTAGGGTAAGGTCTATATTGGAAGCCTTCAGGGAAAGGCTGATATTATGAAAATCAAGCTCCTCTAAAATTTGAATATGTCTTTTCGCTGCCTCAATCATATGCTCTGGGGTTGGCTTGGCAATATCCTTAGGAAGAGAACCTCCATTTACACCGATTCGAATAGGTACATTTTTCTCCTTACAAAGCATGACGATTTCCTTTATCTTTTCTGGGTTAGAAATATTTCCAGGGTTTAACCGGATTTTATCTACGCCCTGCTTTAAGGCTAGGATAGCGAGCTCAGGATCAAAATGAATATCTGCAACTAAAGGGATATGGATTTGTCGTTGAATCTGGGAAATACTTTTTGCATCCTCCTGGTCTAATACTGCAACTCGGATAATTTCACAGCCTAGCTGTTCTAGTTCAAGGATCTGGGCAACAGTGGCACCTACATCCTTTGTAGGAGTATTGCACATACTTTGAATATAGATGTGAGAATTACCACCATACTTTAAATTTTTTAAAGGAAATTGAATCGTTTTTTCTCTTGTATACATGAAAATCACCAAATATAATTATAGCAAACCTGGGAAAAGAAAAAAAGTAGTTGCATAAAATATTTTTTTTTGGTATAATTCTACAGGAAGTAATCTTGAAGTCTGGAGGGAAATAAAATGCGTGATTTAGTTAAATTAATTTGTTCTGAATGCAAGAATGAGAATTATTATACAGACAAAAATAAGAAGACAACTCCTGAAAGAATGGAGATTAAAAAATATTGTCCTCATTGCCGCAAGCATACATCACATAAGGAAAAGAAATAATAAGCTTTTTAAAAGCTTTTTTCTTTTTATAGGAGAAAAATAATGGTTGAAACAATAGTTACAGGAAGTTTTTTTACAAATACATATATCATATCAAAGGGCAACGAATGTGTGATTGTGGATCCCGGCCTAGATTTTGAACAAACCGCTCTAGAGCTTCAAAAAAAATATAAAGTTCTGGCCATTCTTTTGACACATGGACATATGGATCATATCGATGGAATTCGTTACTTTAAAGCTCCGGTTTATATTCACGAGCAGGAGGAGGAATTTCTATATGATGCTTCTCTATCCTTATACCGGATGGTTTCTCATTCTAGTCCATATCACAGAGGTGATTTAGAGGTTATCAGGGTCAGTGATGGGACAGAATTTGAGCTGATGGGTGAAACGTTTAAGGTTCTTCATACGCCAGGTCATACTCGAGGCAGTGTGTGCTATAGCTTTAAGAATAAAGTATTTAGTGGAGATACATTATTTCATTTGAGTGCTGGAAGAACTGATTTTCCTACAGGCAATTCTAAGGAGCTTAGAGAAAGCTTACAGCGAATGATAAAGCTGTTCCCAGATTCCACGGATGTCTATCCTGGGCATGATGAGAAAACAACAATTCATATGGAAAGAAAATACAATCCATTTCTATAGAAATTTCACGCAACTTTAAAGTGCGTGTTTTTTTTAATAAGTTATGCTAAACTTGAATTGTAAGAAAAGGAGAGGGTACAATGATTAATTTTAAGCAGGTTGGAAAAAAACTAACAGCATACCGTAAAAAATATGGCTGGACTCAGGATCAAATAGCGGAAAAATTATTTGTAACTAGACAATTAATTTCAAAGTGGGAAAATGGAGTAGGTGTTCCTTCCATCGATTGCCTATTGGAATTATGTAAGCTCTATCAGACAACATTTGAAGATATTTTATGTCTTGAGGATGAAACTTAATATATCAAATAACTTTCTTTTTCTTAAATTAAAAAACGATTGTAAAGGAGAATAAAAATGATTTATAAAAAAATGAAAACAGGAGATACAGAAGAATTGAAGGAGGTATCCTTTGAAGAAGCATTTCCACTAGCAAGTACAGATGAACTGACGTTTGATTCAGTAAATGAGGAATTAGAGTTTTATAAGCAAGTAGTTAAGAAGCATCCGCCTGTTTCTATAAAGGTGCATAAGACTGAGGGGTCACCCATTTCAAAACTATTGTTTTATTTAGATGATAATGACCTTCATGAGATTGCGGAATCTATTATCAATGGTGAATCTGCTGAAAAATATGAAAATTTAGATTATAAGGAATTATTATTTTATTTAAATGAATCTGATATAGAAATGTTATTTTTCAAAGCATTATCAGAGGAAAATCAGACCTTGGATGTAAAGGCCATCGCCCCCTATGCTTCAGAAGCTACTTATACAAAATTTGTGGATGAGTATATTGCAGGGAAGTATCAGGAAATAAATATTGATACGATGTATTCCTATATGAAAAGTAGGGATATCAAGAGACTTTTTGAGTATTACTTAGCTAAAAAAACCTCCTTATCCTAAGAGAAGGGAACTGGCTCTATCGACAGAGCCTTTTCTTTTTAATAATTTTTAGCACTTTTTAGTTGACAGTGCCAAAGGAATGTTTTATAATAGTGTTGCACTTGAAAAAAGAGAGTGCAAAATGAGAGGTGAAATCGTGTTATCTGATCGTCAAAAATTAATTTTAAAGGCAATCATAGAAGATTACGTCAGTAGTAATGAGCCAATTGGGTCGAAGGCTTTAACCGATAAGCCATATTTAGACTTTTCCTCAGCGACCATCCGCTATGATATGCAGAACCTAGAAGAGAATGGCTATTTGGAAAAAACACATACCTCTTCTGGTCGTATTCCTTCAGAAACGGGATATCGATATTATGTAGATCATTTGATCATTCGAGATGAAACCGTCTTGGAGTATTTTAAGTATTTGGATGAAATCTTTGATAATAAGAATTTAGCGAAGGAGGATGCTTTAAAGAAAATTGCAGATTTCCTAAGTGAGCTTACAGGCTATTATTCTATTATTCTAGGCTCCAGTGCTGATTTTGCCAAGGTCATGAAAATGGAAATTGTTCCCCTTGGAAAAAGAGAAGCCGTTATGCTGATTGTCACAAATACGGGTCAGGTTCAATCTCAAAAGATTACAATTCCAGAGGGCTATAATCAGGATGACCTGTTAAAGATTATACAGATGTTTGATAATGCTATGTATGATCATTCTGTCTATGAGATTCGAGAGATTCTTTCTAAGGAAGCCGCCAAGCCTAGAATCCGGCAAATGGTAGATTTCAGAGATGATATTTTGAATTTTATGATTAAAGGCTTTTCAAGATTCTTGAATACAGAGACCTATGACTCTGGTTTATCAAGACTCTTTAACCAGCCTGAATTTCAGGATTATCAGATTATGCAAAAGATTTTGAAGGCCATTGATGATGAGGCAATCAGTGATTTTGCGCAATCTGGAACTGGAAATTTAAAAATTCAGATTGGTAAAGAAAATACAAATGGATTAGAGGATTGCTCTATCGTGACGATTCCATATTATATTGATGACAATGAATATGGTACCATTATTTTAGTCGGTCCGACTAGAATGAATTATCGAGGAGTTATACCACTTTTAGAATATGTAGCGAAAAGTATGCCAAAATTATATAATAGGTAGGTAATGTAAAGGTGACTGAAGAAGTTAAAGAAGAAATCAAGGAAGAACAAAAGGTCGAACAGGAAAAGGATCCTGTAAAAGAACCGACCACAGAGGAGCAACGCTCTAAGAAAGAAAAAAAAGATAAATATAAGGAACAGATTGCCAAGCTAGAGGCTGAGCTTAAGGAACAAAAGAATGAATACCTTAAGGTTTTTGCAGAAATGGAAAATACAAAAAGACGGCTGAAGGAAGAGGCAATCAAAGACAGAAAATATGCCTCTCAGAAGGTGATTGGTGAATTGATCAATCCTATTGATATGCTCGTTAAAATTGTGAACAGCGAGGCACCATCTCCTGAGATTGCAAATTATTTAATTGGGTTTCAGATGATTTCAAATCAGCTGGTTGAAATTTTAAAGAATGAGGGCTTATCTGAAATTGAAGCTCAAGGAAAAGAATTTGACCCGAGTCTTATGCAGGCGATGTCTACAGAAGAAAATGCAGACCTTCCAGACAATGCAGTTCTAAAGGTAATGCAGACTGGATATATGTATAAGGATAGAGTATTAAGACCAGCGATGGTCATTGTAAATAAAATAAATCAAGAAAAGAAAGAGGAAGAATAAGTATGTCAAACAAAGTAATTGGTATCGATTTAGGTACGACAAATTCATGTGTCAGCGTTATGGAGGCTGGCGAAGCAAAGGTTATCACAAATGCAGAGGGCGTTAGAACTACACCTTCCGTTGTAGCCTTTAAGGGCGATGAAATTCAGGTTGGTGATGTGGCTAAGCGTCAGGCTATCACAAATCCAAACACAGTAAGCTCTATTAAACGTCATATGGGTGATGCATCCTATCGTGAGGATGTAAACGGAAAGAAGTATACACCACAAGAAATTTCTGCAATGATTTTACAGAATTTAAAGAAGACAGCTGAGGCTTATTTAGGAGAAACTGTAGATAAGGCTGTCATTACAGTTCCAGCTTATTTTAATGACGCACAGCGTCAGGCTACAAAGGATGCAGGTAAGATTGCAGGCTTAGAGGTTTTACGTATTATCAATGAACCAACCGCTGCAGCATTAGCCTATGGTATCGACAAGACAGATAAGGAACAGACCGTTTTAGTATTTGACCTTGGTGGTGGTACCTTCGATGTTTCCATCCTTTCCTTGGCAGATGGTACCTTTGAGGTATTATCTACTGCCGGTGATAATGTATTAGGTGGAGATGACTTTGATAAAGCAATTATGGATTGGCTAGTTACTGAATTTAAGGCAGAATCTGGTGTAGATTTATCCTTAGATAAGATGGCTTTACAGCGTTTAAAGGATTCAGCAGAAAAGGCAAAGAAGGACTTATCAGGAGTTACCTCTGTTGAAATCAGCCTACCATTCATTTCAATGGGGGCAGCAGGACCTCTTCACTTAAACAGAACGTTATCTAGAACTAAGTTTAACGAATTGACTGCTGGCTTAGTAGAACGCTGTTTAGGACCAGTACGTCGTGCCTTAAAGGATGCTAAGCTTACCGCAAAGGATTTAGACCAGGTATTATTAGTTGGTGGTTCTACTCGTATCCCAGCTGTTCAGGAGCTTGTAAAAAGAGAATTGGGCAAGGAGCCTAACAAGAGCGTAAACCCAGATGAGGTTGTCGCTATGGGTGCTGCAATCCAGGGTGGTGTATTAACTGGTGATGTTAAGGATGTATTATTGCTTGATGTTACACCTCTTTCCTTGGGTATTGAAACCTTAGGTGGTGTATTTACAAAGCTGATTGAAAGAAATACAACGATTCCATGCTCAAAGAGTCAGGTTTTCTCAACTGCGGCAGATAACCAGCCAGCTGTAGATATCCACGTATTACAGGGTGAAAGACCTATGGCGGCAGATAATAAGACCTTAGGTCGTTTCCAGCTAGGAGATATTCCTGCTGCACCTCGTGGTGTTCCACAGATTGAGGTTAAATTTGATATTGATGCAAATGGTATCGTCAATGTTTCTGCAAAGAATCTTGGCACTGGTAAGGAACAAAAGATTACCATTCAGGGTGGTTCTGGCTTATCAGATGCTGAAATTGAAAGAATGGTTAAGGAAGCAGAAGAGAATGCGGATGCAGATAAGAAGCGTAAGGAAGAGGCTGATTTAATCAATGAAGCAAATCAGTTGATTTTCCAAACCAAGAAGGCTTTAAATGATTTACAAAATGTTGATCCAACAGAAAAGGAAAATGCAGAGAAGCTTTGTGAGGATTTACAGAAGGCTTTAGATTCTAACAACATTGCAGATATTAGAGAAAAGAAGGAAGCTTTAGAGAAGGTGGCTCAGGATATTGCGGTTAAGGCATATCAGCAGACTCAGGAGCAGGGTCAGGCTCAGACTGGTGAGGATTCTTCTAAGAAGGATAATACAGTGGATGCTGACTTCTCAGATGTACAATAATACATATTTAGCATGTAAGAAGGGACCATGTGGCCCCTTCTCAACTTATGAGGTGAGCTTATGGCAAAAAGAGATTATTATGAGGTTTTAGGCTTAAAAAAGGGTGCGAGTGCGGATGAAATTAAGCGAGCTTATCGTCAGCTAGCAAAGCAGTATCACCCAGATATCAACAAGGAACCTGGAGCTGAAGAAAAGTTTAAGGAAATAAATGAGGCCTATGACACATTGTCAGATGAGCAGAAAAAGGCTAGGTATGACCAATTTGGCTTTGACGATCCAATGGGTGGTGCTGGAGGCTCAGGCTTTAGCGGCTTTGGAAGTGGCGGCTTCAGTGGCTTTGGCGGCTTTGAAGATATTTTTTCCTCCTTCTTTGGTGGGGGTTCCAGAGGGAATTCTAATGGTCCACGGCAGGGACAGGATGTAGAAAAATCGATGACCATCAGCTTTGAGGATGCCGTTTATGGATGTAAAAAGAAGATTCGTTTAACGGTAGATGATGAGTGTACTCAATGTGGTGGAACAGGAGCCAATTCTAAAAATGATATTAAGACCTGTCCAAAGTGTAAGGGACAAGGACGTGTCTTTATGCGTCAACAGACGATATTTGGACAGTCTACCGTTCAAACCACTTGTCCTGATTGTGGTGGTTCTGGTAAGATTATCACCAAGAAGTGTGAAGCATGTAATGGAAAGGGTAGAATTCGCCGGACAAAGGATGTAGAGGTGACCATTCCAGCAGGAATTGATACAGGGATGACCCTGCGGATGTCTGGCTGTGGTGAGGCAGGAATCAACGGCGGTAATCCAGGAGATTTATATATCACCTTCACGGTTACGCCTCACAAGAATTTTATTCGTGAGGGTTCAGACATCATCCTTAATGTTCCCATCAGCTTTACCCAGGCAGCCTTAGGAGATTCTATAGAGGTACCGACCATTGATTCTCCAGTAATGCTTAAAATTCCGGCAGGAACACAATCTGAAACCAAATTCCGTCTACGTGGCAAGGGTACGAAAAATCCAAAATCTGGTTCATCTTCTAGAGGAGATCAGTATGTAATCGTCCATGTGGAGACACCTACGAATTTGACCAGCGAGGAGAAGGAGCTTTTAGAAAAGCTTGGAAATGTCGAAAGAAAAGAAAAGAAGTCTCCTTGGGAAAAATTTAAAAATTTATTTCAATAGAAATATAGAAAGCTAGAATTTGGGTTCTATCCAAAATGAGATAGGTA